>Ga0102589_1000562_pt1 | contig 70622 bp, 63 predicted proteins | sample AraplaMF_Col_mLB_FD_76858 | JGI IMG/M metagenome (GOLD analysis project Ga0102589, IMG submission 76858) | Arabidopsis root microbial communities from the University of North Carolina, USA - plate scrape MF_Col_mLB | ecosystem: Host-associated > Plants > Roots > Endosphere | place: USA...
CACCTTCTCGCCCACGTGGCCGGCATCGCGCCAGCGGTCGGCGAACTGGTGCAGCGCGCGGTTGTGCGCCTTCAGGTCGGTGGCGCCCGCGTGTTCGGCGGCCCAGGCCTTGACCTCCTCGATCAGGGCCACGCGCAGCGCGCGGTGCTCGGCCGCGTCGGCGCGCACCTTCTCGAGCCAGGCCTCGACCACCTTGTGGGCCTCGTTGCAGGCCTCGTCGAAACGCTTCCACAGCGCGTGGTTCGGCACGCCGCCCTGGTCGGCCTGCTTCCACTGGTCGCGCAGCGCGCGCAGGGTTTCCTGCATCTTGCGACCGCCCAGGGCCTGGCCCTCGGGGCGCTTGAGCAGGCCTTCGGCCTTGGCGACGAGGTCCTCGCGCACCTTGTCGGCGCTCCAGCGCTGCCAGCCTTCGAGTTCGCCGGCCGCCACCAGCGCGGCATGCACGCGCGCCTCGAGCGGGGCCTCGACCAGCTTGCCGTGTTCCTTCAGCACCGCGCGCAGCGCGGCGGCGGCGCCGGCGCTGGCCTTGCCATGGCCCTCGGCGGTTTCCTGTTCGAGCTTGGCCAGCGCGGCCTGCACGGCGTCCTGCGCGGCGGCACGCACCGCGGGATCGACCTTGGGTGCCGGCGGGCGCGCGGGTGCCGCGGCCTTGGGCGCGACGGCCTCGCCGCGCGCGGCGCGCAGCTCATCGGCCCAGACGGGCACCGGCGGCAGCGGCGCGGCGGCGTCGGCCGCGGCGGCGATGGCCTGCGCCAGCGCGCTGTGGAAGGCATCGGACACCACGAGCAGCTGTGCCTTCGAGGCTTCGAGCTGCGGGGCGAACTTGGCGTCGAGGCTGGTCCAGTTGGCGTCGGCGGCGATGTCCGCGGCCTGCTGCTGCCAGTGCGTCACGTCGGTGCGCAGCGATTCCTCGGCGACCTGGGCATCCTTCCAGCCCTTGGTCGACAGCACCTCGAAGCGCTGCGCCAGCAGCACGGCGGCCTCGCGGTGGACCTGGGCGCGGTGCTGCAGGTCCTCGATGCCCTTGATGCGCTCGGCCAGCCGTGCCTTGAGGCCGGCCAGCGGCTCGCGCGACAGCGGCGCGCCGGCCTTGGCGGCATCGCGCTGCCAGGCGAGCGCGTCGGCGATGTTGAGCTTGGACTGGCCCAGCAGCCCCTCGGCCTTCTGGGCCCATTCGGCCGCGATGGCCTCCTGGCCCTTGGCGCGCTTGAGCTCGTCGAGTTTCTCGCGCAGCAGGCGGGCGGCACCTTTGTCGCGGCCGCTCAACTCCTTGAAGACTTCCTGCATCTGCTCGGGTGCCGGGTTGCTCGCGAGCCAGTCGCGGATGCGCGAGGCACGCTCGCCCGAGGTCGGCGCGGTGAAGGCGCCGCCGGTCAGCGAATCGAGGGCCTGAAGGTCGTGTGGCTTGGAAGAATTAGAGGTCACGTGCGCGAGATCGTTGTCTGAAGAGAGAAAGCGAAGGCGCCGGCAGAGGCCGGCGCAGACCGCCATTTTGACCCACTTGCCGCGCGCCGTCGAAATCCACCTTGCGGCGCGGCCCGGCGATGCGGCGAAACGACGCCGGGGCCGGTCGCGCCGCAGGGGGAAACGGTGCCTGCATATATAGCAGTGCACGCTGAAAAACCAAGGGGCGCCGCGCGGCGCCTCCAGGACGGACGCTCAGCGCATCGCGAGCTTGAGCTCGGCGCCCGGCTTCCAGTCGTCGCCGCTGGCCGTGGTGCGCACCGCGCCCAGGAACAGCCGCTCGCTCGTGAGCTTCTGCGACAGCAGGTAGTCGCGCACGGCGGCGCCGCGCTCCACCGCCAGTTGCCGCATCGACTCCTCGTCGACCGGCACGCTCGCGAGCAGCAGTTTCTCCATCTCGTTGAGCGGCAGGTCCTTGGCCAGCCCGACCATGTTGCGCGGCTTGGTGATGTCGGCGCGCTTGTAGACGGCGGTCAGCAGCGCGGGGTACTCGGCGTCGGTGACCGGCGGCACCTCGGTGCCGGCCTGGCCGCCGCGCACCGCGGCGCGGCGCTTCTCGGCCAGGGCCATCTGGCGCAGGCGCTGGCGCTGGTAGGCATCGCGCTCCTTCTCGAGGCTGGCGGTGCCGATCACGGTCATCTCGAGCGTCGGCCGGTCGACCAGCGCCTTCACCACCTTGTCGAGGCTTTCCTTGGCCGAGGCGCTCAGCGCCGAGCTGCCGGGCTCGAAGGTGATGGTGCTCGACTCGCTGCTGCCGCCGCCACCGAGGCCGCCTGTCAGCAGGCTGAACGGCGCGGTCACGGCCTTCACGATCAGGTTGACCACCGCCTTGAAGATCAGCGGCCCGATGCTGAACTGCGGGTCGTTGAGCGAGCCGCGCAGCGGCAGGTCGACGTCGATCACGCCGTTGCGGTCGGCCAGCAGCGCCACCGCGAGCTTGACCGGCAGGCTGTTGGGCGCGCCGGCGACCTCCTCGCCGAACTGCAGCTGGTTGAGCACCAGCTTGTTGGTGGCGGTGAGCTGGCCATCGGGCGCGATCTTGTAGTTGACGTCCATGCTCATCTTGCCGCGCTCGATGCCGTGGCCGGCGTAGCGCACCGAGTACGGCGACAGCGGCGCGAGGTCGAGGTCGCGCATCTTCGCGGTGATGTCGAGCTCGAGCGGCTTGGCCAGCGGATTGAGCTTGCCGGTGATCTCGAGCGCCGCGGTCTGCTGCGCCTTGCCGCGCAGCTCGAGCTCGGCCAGCGCGGGCCGGCCGCCCTGCCCGTTCGGCGGGTTCGACGAGAAGGAACTGAGCTTGCCGGTCAGCTCGCTGAGGTCGGCCGAGTAGTTGGGCTTGACGAACAGGTCGGTGAAGTCGATCTTGCCGTTGACCAGGCTCATCGGGCCGAAGTTGATGACCGGCGCCGGGCCGCCCGGCGCGGCGGGCGCGGCCTGGGCCACCGCGGCGGGCGCGGAGGCCGGCGCCGCCGGCGTGGCGGCGCCGCCGACCATCAGCTCGGCCGGCACCGGGGCGCCACCCGCGGGCCGCTCCGGTCCGCGCGTGGTGGTGGTCGTGCCGCCCAGGTTGCGGCGCGAACGGGTCTCGGCCGTCGTGGCCGCGGCGGCCTTGGACTCGGCCTCGCCCTTCTTCGTGAGGCTCAGCAGGTTGAGCTGCCCGCTGGGGTCGATGATGACCCGGGCGAAGAAGTCGGTCAGCGTGGTCTCGCGCACGTCGACGGTGGGCGCGGCGTTGGGCGCCAGACCGACCTGCAGGCCGCGCAGGCTCAGCGTCTTCCAGCTCAGCAGCTGGTTGTCGCCGCGGTCGAAGCCCGGCGACTGGGTCAGCGAGACGCTGTTGGCGCGGAAATCGTCAAGCGCGGTGTCGCCCGCGAGCTTGACGGTCATGCCCGCCGGAGCCGTCGCGTAGTTCACGCTGCCGCGGTAGCTGACGAAGGCCCGGCGGATGTCGACGTTGAGCGCGTCGGCGTAGTAGGCCTTGAAGGCATGGGCCGGGAACGAGGCCACCTCGAGCCGGCCCTCGGCGGCCAGCGGCTTGAGCACGATGTGGCCCTTGTAGTCGAAGCGGCCCGGGTCGGCGCGGCGGCCCGAGCCGATGCGGCCCGACACCTGCAGCGGCGACTTGGTGGCGGTATCGGGCGCGAGCTTCTCGGCATTGAGCTTGAAGGCCGTGATCTCGACCGCGACAGGCGTGGCGCTGGCCTTGTCGGCGTACGAGAGGCTGCCGTTGTCGACCGCGAACGTGCCGACGGTCAGCGCCCAGGGCTTGGTGTTGGCGCCCGGGGGTGCCGATTCGGGGCCGCTGCCGGCCGGCTTGGGCGCCGCCACCTTGGCCTCGGCTTCGGGCTTGCCGCCCGCGGCGGCCGGCGTCTTGAGCCAGCGCTCGAACATCCAGCGCTTCTCGCTGTCGCGCTCGATGCTGACCTTGGGATTGGTGGCGGTGAACGAGCCCACGGCCAGCGTGTGCTTCGCCATGTCGACCTCGGTATCGCGCAGTTCGAAGCGGCCGACGCTTGCGAGCGCGGTCTTGGCCTGGGTCAGCGCGAGGTTGTCGGCCGCCACTCGCTTGGCCTTGAAGCGCAGGTCGGGCGGAGCCCAGGCGATGCCGATCTCGCCGCTGAGCTTGCCGTCGAGCGTGGGCTCGAGGCTGTTGGCCAAGTAGGGCGCGGCCAGCGAGAGCGGCAGCGCCTCGACCTCGGTCTGCACCTCGGCCGCCTTGTCGGTGCCGCTGCCCTTGAACTTGAGCGTGGCGCCGCCGACCTCGGTGCTGCCGCTGAACTGGGCCGGCTTCTCCATCGGCCAGGTCAGGGCCGTGACGTCGATGCCGAGCGCGCTGACGTCGATCGCCGCGCCGGGCTGCACGGTCTCGTCGCGCCAGCCGATGCGCCCGCCGCTCAGGGCGATCTTGTCGACCTGGACCTTGAGCGCGGGCTTGGGTGCCGCCGCGCCCGCGGCGCCGCTGGCGGCACTGGCGGATGAAGCGGGCGGTGCCGGCGGCTTGGCCGCGACCACCTTCTCGGTCTTGCCCGTGGCCGGATCGCGCGCCATCAGATTGAGCTGGCCCGAGGCATCGCGCGCCACGATCAGCTGCGGGCTCGCCAGCGCGACCTCGCTCAGATGGAACACCGATTCGAGCGGCCGCACGTCGGCCAGCGCGAGCTTGAGCGAGTCGAAGGCCAGCAGGTCGCGCCCGCGCGCGTCGGCCAGCTTGGCGCCGTGCGCCTCGACCGTGCCGGTGACCTTGAGGCCGACCGTGCTGGCCTGCTGGAAGTCGATCTTGAGGTCGGCGTCGAGGCTGCCGGCCTGCAGTTGCACCGGCAGGCCGCCCGGGATGTAACCCAGGTACGGCGCGAGGTCGAGCCCCTTGAACTGCACGTGGGCGTCGGTCTTGCGGCTGGCGGCGAAAGGCGTGGTCAGCGCGGCCGAGTCGAACTTGCTGCCGTTGAGCGCGAAGGCCAGCTTGGGCTCGGTGTTGACCTCGCGTTGCGAGGCCAGGTTGCTGAGGAACGGCACCTTGAGCACGAAGTCGCGCAGTTCATGGCGGCGCTTGACGGTCTGGTCGTCGAAGTCGACCGCGCCCTCGGTGATCGCGATGTTGTAGATGGCGAAGCGCGCGGGCTCGGCCTTGGGGTCGGCCGGCGGGCCGGAGGCCAGCCTGGCGAGGATGTCGTCGATGTCGTACTTGCCGTCGGCCTGGTGGGTCAGCAGGATGGCCGGCGCTTCCACCGTCACCGCGTCGATCACGGGCGCGAGCCGGAACATCGACTGCAGCTCGGCATCGGCATAGATGCGCCGCACGACGACCTGGTTGCCCTTGCCGTCGGCGGTGGCGATGCGCAGGTTGTTGAGCGTGAGCTCGAGGGTCCAGGGCTTGAAGCCGATGCGCTCCACCGTGACCTGGCGGCCCAGCTTCTCGCTGGCGATCCTCTGCAGCTGGCTCTTGGCGATCGGCGGCACCGCCAGCCAAGCCAGGACCCAGAGGCCCAGAAGCACGAGCAGTGCCACGATCCCGCGTCGCACCCATTTGTTCTTTCTTAAGCTTTGTATCGAGGCGGCAGCATTCATTCGCGCGAGTGTGCCCCAAACAAGTGGCATGCCAGAAGCAAGAAAGCCCGGCGACGCGACGAATGTCATGTCACCGGGCTTGATGGCGGGCATACGACCCATTGCCATCGTTTCGCTCGACCGGAAGTCGATGGTTCCGGTCGTGCTGGCGGCAAGAGATTGCCGCCGTGGTTCCTCCGCCGTTCGGGCCCCGGTTCGCACCGCGACCGCCTGGCTTCGGAAAGCACCTGAAAACCTCAGGCCCGTTCAGCTTAGGTGGCCCGACGCGGCTTTTCAAACCCGAAATCGCAAGGGATTTCCCTTAAGAAAGACGCGGTCCCCGTGGTCGGTTTGAAACATTTGTTCGACACTTTTAAGAATTAAGACGGAATTCCTTATGCTTGACCGGGTATTTAGCAACGATAGAATCCCGCCTGCTCCGGACGCCCGACGCGACGGAGCCACCCTGTATCCGCTGCCGACTCCCCCCGGCTTGATCAGGCGGCCGCGCACCTCATCCCTCCAGCGCGGAACCTGATTGGTACCAATCCAAGCGCCGCTGCCTCCATCCCACCGCCCTTCCCGGCGCTGCGACAGGTGCCGCACAGAAAGGAAGAGCGATGAACAAGGCGTTTGATGCCACGGCCCGCGGGCTGAGGACCTTCGTGTCCGATGTGGCAGACGGCTTTTTTGAAATCACGCACAACGGTTTCGCCCTGCTGGGCCTGGCCATCGTGTTCGCGGCCCTCGCCCTCGTGGCGCGGCCCGATCTGCGCCATCAAGGCGAGGAACAGCTCATGGGCTGGCTGCAGTCGCGCAAACCCGCGCCCGAAGCCACCGACCTCGAGCCGACCGCGATCGAGCGCACGACGGCCGCGAGCCCCGGCGACCTGCCCAAGCAGCAGGCCGCCGTGGCTTACTGGCTCAGCAAGAAGTACCGCGTCGCGGCCGAGCCGCTGAGCGTGCTCGTGGCCGAGGCCTACAACATCGGCAAGCACACCAAGCTCGACCCGACGCTGATCCTCGCGATCATGGCGGTCGAGTCCAGCTTCAACCCGTTCGCGCAGAGCCAGGTCGGCGCGCAGGGGCTGATGCAGGTCATGACCCGCGTGCACGGCGACAAGTACGAACCGGCCGGCGGCACGCTGACCGCCTTCGACCCCGTGACCAACATGCGGGTCGGCGTGAAGGTGCTGCAGGAATGCATCGCCCGCGCCGGTTCGCTCGAAGGCGGCCTGCGCTACTACGTGGGCGCGGCCAACCTCGAGGACGACGGCGGCTATGCGGGCAAGGTGATGGCCGAGCGCGAACGCCTGCTGCAGGTGGCCAGCGGCCGCGCGCCCTCGCCGTTCGCGCCGACGCCGCCGGTGCTGCGCCCGCAGCCGCTGCCCCTGCCGGTGGTGGCCCCGGCCAAGCCCGACGAGGCGACCGAGCCGGCCAACGGCCCGACGCCGCCGAAGGTGGCGCTGCTGTCGGCCGTGTCCTGAATCTCCCTTCGCCCGCCGCCGGACCGGCCCGATCCGCTACACTCGAGCGGGTACGCGACTGGCGATAGGCGCGGTGCCGACAAGGCGCCCGCGCTGACGTGGACTACCACTGGGAAGCGTACCGCCTGCGGCGTCGCTCCAGACGCGCAGGCGATCAGCCGTTCGCCTGGGCAGCCCTTGTTTGGTTGAAGAACAAGGACCTCGTCTTCAAAGGACTGCCATGTACCAACGCAACATCCTGGTCGAACAGACCGATCCCGAAATCTGGGCTGCCATCCAGGCCGAAAACGCGCGCCAGGAACACCACATCGAGCTGATCGCGAGCGAGAACTACGCCTCGCCGGCCGTCATGGCCGCGCAGGGCTCGCAGCTCACCAACAAGTACGCCGAGGGCTACCCGGGCAAGCGCTACTACGGTGGCTGCGAGCACGTCGACGTGGCCGAGCAGCTGGCCATCGACCGCGTGAAGCAGATCTTCGGCGCCGAAGCGGCCAACGTGCAGCCCCATTGCGGCGCCTCGGCCAACGAGGCCGTGCTGCTGGCCTTCCTGAAGCCCGGCGACACCATCATGGGCATGAGCCTGGCCGAAGGCGGCCACCTGACCCACGGCATGCCGCTCAACATGAGCGGCAAGTGGTTTAACGTGGTGAGCTACGGCCTGGACGCCAACGAAGCCATCGACTACGACGCGATGGAACGCAAGGCGCACGAGCACCAGCCCAAGCTGATCATCGCGGGCGCCTCGGCCTACTCGCTGCGCATCGATTTCGAGCGCTTCGCCAAGGTGGCCAAGGACGTCGGCGCGATCTTCATGGTCGACATCGCCCATTACGCCGGCCTGGTGGCCGCGGGCGTCTACCCGAACCCGGTGCCGCACGCCGACATCGTGACCTCGACCACCCACAAGAGCCTGCGCGGCCCGCGCGGCGGCATCATCCTGATGAAGTCGCAGCACGAGAAGGCGATCAACAGCGCGATCTTCCCCGGCCTGCAAGGCGGCCCGCTGATGCACGTGATCGCCGCCAAGGCGGTGGCCTTCAAGGAAGCGCTGTCGCCCGAGTTCAAGTCCTACCAGCAACAGGTGGTCAAGAACGCCCAGATCGTGGCCGAAACCCTCACGCAGCGCGGCCTGCGCATCGTGAGCGGACGCACCGAAAGCCACGTGATGCTGGTCGACCTGCGCGCCAAGGGCATCACCGGCAAGGAAGCCGAGGCCGTGCTGGGCAGCGCCCACATGACCATCAACAAGAACGCGATCCCCAACGACCCCGAGAAGCCGATGGTGACCAGCGGCGTGCGTGTCGGCACGCCGGCCATGACCACGCGCGGCTTCAAGGACGAAGAGGCGCGCATCACCGCGAACCTGATCGCCGACGTGCTCGAGAACCCGCGCGATGCCGCGAACATCGACGCCGTGCGCGCCAAGGTCCACGCGCTGACCAGCCGATTCCCGGTCTACCGCTGAGCCCGAAGAAGAAGCCCTGACCGCATGAAATGCCCTTTTTGCGGTCATCTCGAAACGCAGGTCGTGGAGACCCGCGTTTCGGAAGACGCCGACTTCGTGCGCAGGCGCCGCCAGTGCGGTGCCTGCGACAAGCGCTTCACCACCTACGAGCGCCCCGACGTCAATTTCCCGGTCGTGGTGAAGAAGGACGGCAGCCGCGCCGACTTCGACTCGACCAAGGTCCGTGCCTCGATGATGCTGGCGCTGCGCAAGCGCCCGGTGAGCATCGAGCAGATCGACAACGCGCTGCTGCGCATCGAACAGAAGCTGCTCGCCAGCGGCCTGCGCGAAATCGAGTCGACCAAGGTCGGCGAACTCGTGATGCGCGAGCTCAAGAAGCTCGACAAGGTGGCCTACGTGCGCTTCGCCTCGGTCTACCGCAGCTTCGAGGACGTGGACGAGTTCAGGCAGCTGCTGCGCGACATCTGAGCGGCGGGCGCCATCCGCCGCTACTCCCCGCCCTTTCCGCACACCCCCGTTCCGCATTCCCCCTTCCGATCGGGGTCGCAACCTCGAGGCCGCCCCGACGCCGAGAGGACGATGGCCGCGCGGCGCCCCGTCTCGGCCCTGAACGCAACGCAGCCCGCGCCGAAACCGGCATTGCGCAGGCGCCGCGAGAAGCCGTTGCCGTCGTAGTGCACGCCTTGCGCCAGCCCGTCGCCCAGTTCCTTGTCGATGGCGACGCCCGGCGGGAGCTGGTCGAAGCGGCGCAGCACGCGTGGCGCGCCTGCGCCGCCGGGATCGACGACGATCGCCCAGCCCCCGTCCCAGCCCGCGCCGCCTTCGGGCAGCACGCCGACCGGCTCGCCGCGCCGGATCGCCTCGATCCGCGCCATCGCGAGCGCGCTCATGAAGGCCTGCGACGCGGCTGCCAGCCGCTGATGCAGCAGCAACGCGCGAAAACCCGGCACGCCCACGGCGGCCAGGATGGCGACGATGGCGATCACGGTCAGCAGCTCGATCAGCGTGAGCCCACGCGCCCTGCCGCAGCGCTTCATTGCCAGCACCGCGCCCGCTGCGCGCCATCGCAGCCGCGTCCGCCCGTGCTGTCCAGCCACAGGTTGCCGACCGGCGGGTCCGCGAAGCCGGGCTTGAGCCGCGCGGAAAGCCGCAGACAGTCGTCGAGGCTGCGCTGGCCGTCGCAATGCTCGCTGCGTACGAGGTACTTGCCGCCCTGCCCGCTCTCGGCGGAATCGCCCTCGTAGCGCCGGTAGCGGCCGTCGACGGTGAAATGGCGCTCCTGCTGCTGCATCTGCGCGAGCAGCGCCGAGCGCGCTTCGGCGCGCCAGCCGCGGTGCACCGCATCGACGTACGAGGGAAAGGCAATGGCCGCGAGGATGGCGATGATCGCGAGCGCGATCAGCACCTCGATCAGGCTCCAGCCGAGGGCCGCGCCCGCTCGCTGGCCGTGGCGGGCGGTCATGGCCGCGTCCCTTGCGGATCCGGCACCTGCCGCCAGCTGAGACGGCCGGCCCGGCGCGAGACCGTGGCGTCTTCGAGCGGCCGGCTGAGCGACACCGCCTTGTCCTTCAGCGTGCCGGGGCTGAGGACCGCGAGCCGCCGGGTCTCGGCGCGCCGCCCCATCGGATCGGCGGCACCGTAGGCGGCGTCGCCCTGCTGGACCACGAAGGGCGCGCCCGGCAGCCCCGCCTCCGAAGGCACGCAGGTGCCGCCCATCGACAGCCCGGTCATCGCGTCGACGGCGCAACTGCGGCCACCGCCTTCGCCGCAGGCCGCCTGCGGCGGGATCAGCGTGTTGAAGAACAGGCGGCCGTCGACCAGCACGGAGCGCTCGACCTGCCGCTCGCCCTGCTCGCGCGAGGCCGGCAGGTCGAGGTACCAGCCACGCCGCCGCGTCGTCGTGCGATCGAAGGCGCCGTAGACGAAGGACGGGCCTTCGATGACCGTCGGCCCGCCCTCGACGGATCGCGCCTGCCGCGCCGCCAACTGGGTGCGCGCCTCGCCCGCGCGGATCGGCATGCCCGTGTCCTGCACCGCATACACGGTCTGGAGGCCGCGACGCGCGGCCCCGAGGTCCGCCGGCTCGATGAACTGGCCGGTGCCGAACAGCACGACGCTGCCGCCGCCGGGCCCGAGCCCCACCTCCGGCGGCACAGTGATCGGCTGGCGCCGGCTGCCCGCGCCGCCATCCATCGCGACCATCAGCGGCGCCCCGCCGAAGCCCAGTGCGTTGGCTTCGCTCCACGGCGCATCGCGCTCGAAGTCGAACTTCCATAGATGGCCCTGGGTATCGCCCGCATAGAGCCAGCGGACCGTTCCGTCGTCGGCCGCATGGTCGCCCGGTGCGCTCGCGAGCGCATTGAGCAAGCTGGCATCGGCGGGCCGGGGCAGCAGGATCTTGTGATAGTCGACGCCGCGCCGCCAGGGCGTGCCGGCCGGCTTGTCGAGCGACAGCAGGAACAGCGCGGCACGCTTGTCGGCATTGCGGTTGTTGAAGCCCGAGGGCACGACCGCGAACCAGGCATGGGTGGCCGGGCGGCCCGCGGTCGCTGCCCTGGTACGGAACTTCAGGATGCGCGGCGGCTGCATCAGGTGGCCCATGTCGGGGTCGTCGGCGCTGCCGAATTCCCACAGCACCTTGTCGGCCGAGAAGGCGCGCGGGTCGCTGACATCGAGCGCGAAGACGCCGGCCGCGCCCGCGCCGAGGCCGGAGACCAGCACGCTCTTCCACTTGCCGCTGGCCATGCGCGCCTCGGCCACCGTGGGCGTGCCGTCGACGTAGGCGCGGTGCGGGCCACCGGCCTGCGCGAGCTGGACCAGCGCGGGAAACACCAGGCGCGGGACATAGCCGAACAGCTCCTCGCCCGTGCGCGCCGAGAAGGCATGCAGCATGCCGTCGTTGGCGCCCTGATACACCACGCGCTCGCGCTGGCGGAGGGTGTCGAGGAACGCCGGGTAGCCCGACTCGCGCAAGGCGGGATCGGGCGCGCCGACGTACACCGGCGCCGCATGCGCGATGTCGCCCATCACCGAGTCGCGCACGCGCAAGCGGCCGCCCGCGAACGAGGCTTCGTTGCGGCGTTCGCCGCGCAAGAAGTTCATGCGATCGCGGGCCAGGACATCGACCGATGCCGCCGACGCAGGCTCGGCCGCCGGATCGGGGTCCGCGCGCAGCGAGCGCCGCAACGGCTCGTCGAGCGCCTCCCATTCGAAGGGGATGCCGAGGCCAGCGCTCGACAGCGTGAAGATCTTCCGCGACGCCGCTGCACCGGGCTGCTCCATGCGCGCATCGAGCAAGGCACCCGCGTCCCACGACGGCTCGTCGGCCACGCGCAAGGCGCCGGTCTTCGGTTCCACGTACAGGCGAAACGCCTGCAGGGTGCCGGACCAGCGCCGGCTGTCGGAACGCGAGCGATAGACGCTCGCGCCGGCCGCGCCCACCGTGTCCGAGGAGATCGCGGCCGTGGCATTCGCGCCCAACGACGGCGCGGTGGCACGGCGCAGCACGCCGCGCAACGCCTGCGCCGTCGATCGCGCATCGCTGGCCAGGACGTAGTTGGCCGGCATCGGCTGCCCGTCGCTGTCGAGCCCCTCCGCCCATTCGGCGTTGCCGAACCATGCCGACCTGCCCGCCGTGTCCGGGGCACCGAACAGCGCGGCGGTTCGGAACGGATCGCCATCGCCGTTGCGGTCCACGAATCCGCCGTACTTCGCGGCCAGGTAGAGCGCGCTGCCGCGCTCGCGCTTGCCCACCGACGCGCCGCGGCTGGCATCGAGGTCGATCGCGAAGGTCTGGACGCGCAGATCGGGGTGGTCGCTGCGGACCCGCTGGGTGCGCGCCCAGTAGGCCAGTCCCGCCATGGCGAAGGAGCCGGAGGCCGCGGCAGCGTCCCGGTGCTCGAACGCAGCGACAAGGCGAGCCCCGTGCGCGACGCCGGGCTCGAAGGCCGCGCCCGGCCATGGACGCTCCTCGCGGCCGTCGAGGCCGCCGATGCTCAGGACGTGCTGGCGCTGGCAGTTGCCAAGCACCGGATCGGCTGCCGTCGACGGTCTGCCCTGCAGGTAGCGCAGCGATTCGTGGAACAGTTCGCCCGCGGCGCCGAGGCGCGCGTATGCGCCCGAACGTCCGAAGCGATTGACCGCCAGGACGATGCCCTGCGCGGTGCCCGCGCCGCCGTCAAGGAACACGCCCGTGCGCGCATCCCACTCGGCCCGCGGGTTCGCGACCCGATCGAAGCGGGCATCGGTCTTCTCCGGCCCGATGGACTTCATCGCTTCGCGCGGCAAGCCGCCGAGGCGCACGGCATCGCCGCCGAACACGGCGAAACGCGCGTCGCCCGCATGGATCTGCAAGGCGCCCACGGGTTTGTGATGCCCGCTGGGATGGGCGGCGCACAGATCGCGGCGCGCGACGGCCTCGTCGGCGGCGCAGACCTCGACACGCGCGAAGTGGAGATCGGCGCCGGCCGCCGAGGCGCAGCCACGGTCGGCCTCGGCGCGCATGTCCGTATCGACGACCAGCCGCTCCCCGCAGTTGCGGATGCGCAGCGCACCGCCCGCGCGAAGCCTGCCGCGCGGAACCAGCCACTCCAGATGCCCGCGCACGGTCTTCACGGGAAGCTCGAGGCCGGCATCCACCGGCCAGGTCGCGCGCTGCAGCACGGCCCGCTCGGGCGTGTCCACCACGCGGTCGCCGCCGGTCAGCGCCATGCGCAGATGGTCGAGCGGCGACGCCGTGGCCCAGTTCAGCAGATTGCCGCTCCATTGGTCTTCGCAGACGATCTCGCCGCCGGGAAGCGTGGTGGCGGTTGCCGTGCGGCGGAAATAGCCGTCCACGCGCAGGTAGTCGTAGCAGCCCTTCGCATCCCAGTAGCCGCCGTAGACCTTGGTGGGTTCGAAGTTGCCGAGGTACGCGGGTCCCGCGTTCGAGGCCTGGATCGCCAGGTCGATCACGACGTTGGGCTCGGGCTGGCCGGCCAGCGCATGGAGCGGCACGTCGGTCAGCAGCGCGTCGGGCGGCATCGCGGAGGACGCACCGGCCCATGCCGGGCCCTTCCACGTCACGCAGAAAACCACGGCGATGCACACGATGGATGTTCGAAGCAAGGGCATGGCAGTCCGATCAGGAGGACGAAGAGGAAGCGCCGGCACAGCCGGGACTCGCCGACGGCTTGGCCAGCGTGGTCTGCAGCAGCACGCGCGTCTCCTCGCGCGGTCCGTAGCCGATGGCGGTGACGCGGAAGACATGCGTCGCGGTGGCCGCGCTCGCGCTGTGCAGCACGCCCTGCGCTCCGCCGCCCCGGCTGCGCAGGGCTTCGACGACATAGCGCGGCGCCCGCGCCGACAGGCCACCGGCACCGGTGGCATAGACCTGCCCCGTGAAACGGCCATAGGCCACCGACGGCCCGGCATCGGCGTTGAAATCGACCTGCGTCCACGCCGGCTTCGCGCCCACCGGTGCGGCCGCGCAAAGCCCCAGCCGTGCACCGGTGCCGGCGCAATCGGCAACGAAGGCCGAGACATCGCGGCCATCGAACAGGCACAGCCGCCGGGCCGCATGGTCGTTGGGCCCGAGCAGGTCGAGCTCGGCATCGAGCAGCGCGGCCTCGGCTGCCTGGAACGCCACCTCGGTGTCGCGGTCGTGGCGCGCGATGCGCTCGCCGAGCAATGCGTTCTGCGCCGCGGCAAGGCCGAGCACCGACACCACGAGCAGCAGCATCAGCACGACGATCAGCGAGAAGCCGCGCGAGGCACGCACGCGCGGACTCATGGCGCGTCCTCGCGCTGGCTGTTGCGCAGCGCCACCGTGAAGCTCGCGACACGCCGCAGCCGCCCGTCGGCCGCCGGCCGGAAGCGGACCGCCGGGAACTCGGGGCCGAGTGGATGCAGCTGCGCCTCCTCGGGCCGGGGCCAGTGACCCGGCCGTGCGCTGCGCGCCACCATCCCGATGCGCAGCGCCACCACCTGGCGCCAGGCCGCATTGCCGAGCGACGACGCGGCCGCCGCCGCATCGAGCTGCGCGGCATCTAGCCACTGCTCGGGCGTGCCGTCGCCATCGAGGTCACGCCCGAACAGCACGCGGAACACCTCGATGCCGCGCGCCAGCGGCTCGGAGCGGAAGCTGCCGCGCCGGTCGCCGCGGTATTTGCAATAGAGCTCGGGCTCCCCGTCGGCCGCCTCGGCGACATGGAAGATGCTCCAGGCCCGGTCGGCCGGCGTGGCGGTGCCGGCGCTCGGCGCGGGCTGCGCGAAGCCCATGCAGTCGACCATGGTGCCGTCGGCCTCCGTGGCATCGCCGTCGTCGTCGGTGCGCGAGCTGCCGGCGAAACGCACCAGCAGCGAATCGCTGTCGTTCACGCCGCGGGTGTGGTGCCGCCCATAGCTTTCGCCGCTGGCGCCGACGCGGGTGTTGCGCGCGCCGACGATGTCGAGGTCGAAGGGATCGTTCCCGGCGGCCGTGGCCGCAGCGCCGGCCACGCGATCGGCATAGCCGGCCTGCCGCACCGTGCGCCGCACGACGAAGGCCGCGAAGCGCAGCGACTCCTCCACCGTGCGGGCCTCGGACTCGGCGACGAACAATTGCCGGCTGCCGCCAAAGGCGAGCGTGGCCGCGAGCACGACCACCAGGCCGAGCGCCAGTGCGACCATCAGCTCGACCAGCGAAACGCCGCACTGCCGCGCACGGCCTCCGAGTCCGGCCTGCTCAGTCACCGCGCGCCCCTTCGCTGGCCGGCTCGGGCATCAGCGGCATCACAAGCCGCGGCGGTGCCGACGCAGCCGCGCGGCGCTGCGCCTCGCTCGCATTGCGCGGCAACCAGCCGAGCTTGACGACCAGCAACGGTCCATCGGCCTCGCAGGCCCAGGCATGGGCGCCCGATGCCTCGTTCCATGGATTGCCATCGAAGCAGACCGTGACGCGCGCGCCCGGCAGGGCCTTCGCGGCGCGGTGCTTCCAGGCCTGCATGTCCCAGTGCGCGAGCGCCTCGGGCTTGCAGGCGACGCCGGCCGCCGCGCAATCGGTGCCGCCGGTCTCGCCCGTGGCGGATGCCGCGGTCCAACTCGCCACGAGGTAGCCATTCGCCGCATCGCGCCGCCCGGCCACGGCCCGGTTGAGCCGCGTCTTCTCCGACAGCTCGCGCACCAGGTTCAGCGCCGCGCCGAAGTTCGCGGCCTCGCCACTCGCGCGCACCGCTTGCAACAGCATGGCCGCCGCGCCGAGCAGCCCCAGGCTCAGCAGCGCGATGGACACCAGCACCTCCACGAGCGAGAAGCCCATGCCGGCGCGCGCCGACCGATTCGACATTTGCATATCCGTCCTCCCCGTTCTCTTCTTGTGTCGCGTGTCTCGCGATCGAGCGGCAAGCGTACGAGCGCTCCGCGCGCAGGCAACGCTCCGTCCATCCGCATTCGCGCGCCGCTCGTATGATCCCGGCGCACCCGTGTCAACTTTTCCTCGCGAAGCCTCCATGCCCTCCCCCGAACACGACGCGCAGCACATGACGAGCGCCCTGCGCCTGGCCGCGTCGGCGCTGCTGATCACCGACCCGAACCCACGCGTGGGCTGCGTGATCGCCGATGCGCAGGGCCGCGTGCTCGGCCAGGGCCACACGCAGAAGGCCGGCGGCCCGCATGCCGAGGTGATGGCGCTGCGCGATGCGGCGGCACAGGGGCATTCGGTCGCGGGCGCCACCGCCTACGTCACGCTCGAACCCTGCGCCCACCATGGCCGTACCGGCCCATGCTGCGACGCGCTGATCGCGGCCGGCATCGGCCGCGTGGTCGCCTCGCTCGCCGATCCGAATCCGCTGGTCGCGGGCCAGGGCTTCGAGCGGCTGCGCGCGGCCGGCGTGGCGGTCGAGGTGGGTCCGGGCGCCGAGGAAGCGCGCGAACTCAATATCGGTTTTCTCTCGCGCATGGTCCGCAAGACACCCTGGGTGCGCATGAAGGTCGCGGCTTCGCTCGACGGCCGCACCGGCCTCGCCAACGGCGTGAGCCAATGGATCACGGCCGAGGCCGCGCGCGCCGACGGCCACGCCTGGCGCGCCCGCGCCAGCGCGGTGCTGACGGGCGTCGGCACGGTGCTCGAGGACAACCCGCGCCTGGACGTACGGCTGGTCGAGACGCCGCGCCAGCCGCACCTGGTGATCGTCGACAGCCACCTGCAGACCCCGCCCGACGCTCATCTTTTCATAGCAGGCCGCGCGGTCTGGATCTACGCGGCAGTGCGCGACGAAGCCCGCGCCGCGGCGCTCGAGGCCCGCGGCGCCACGGTCAGCTGCCTGCCGAATGCCCACGGCAAGGTCGACCTGCCCGCGCTGCTGCGCGACCTAGCGGCGCGCGGCGTCAACGAGCTGCACGTGGAATCGGGACACAAGCTCAATGGATCGCTGCTGCGCGAGGGCTGCGTCGACGAGCTGCTGGTGTATCTCGCGCCCAAGCTGATCGGCAGCGGCCTGGACATCGCGAGCCAGATCCATGCCGAAGGCCCGCTGGTCTCGCTGGCCGGGGCGCTGCCGCTGACATTCCGCTCGGCCGACCGGATCGGGCCCGACCTGCGGATCGTGGCGCGCGTGGCCGGCCGGGACGCTTTCTGACGCCGCCCGCGGCGCGCCGGCTGCCGTCCAGAGCCGCCCGCCGAGACGCCCGCGCGACCGCGCCGGCGGTGCCGAAGTGCCAGGAAATGCCGCGGGCCTTCCGGACCTGCGAAAATGCGCGGATGTTCACCGGAATCATCACCGGCGTGGGGCGTATCGCCGCCATCCACGACCTCGGCTCCTCCTCCTCCCACGGCAAGAGACTCGGCATCGCGGCGCCCGACGGCTACCTCGACGACGTCGGCCTCGGCGACAGCATCGCGCTCAACGGCGCCTGCATGACCGTCACCAGTTTCGACCCCGCGCAGAGGCTCTTCACCATCGACATTTCGGCCGAGTCGCTCGATAAAACAGCGGGCCTGACCGAGGAAGGTGCGCGCATCAACCTCGAGAAAGCCTTGCGCGCGAGCGACCGCCTCGGCGGCCACATCGTCTCGGGCCACGTCGACGGCATCGGCACCGTGAGCCGCTTCGAGCCCGTGGGCGAGAGCTGGGAACTGCGCGTGGTCGCGCCGCAGGCGCTGGCGCGCTTCCTGGCCTACAAGGGCTCGATCACCATCAACGGCGTGAGCCTCACGGTCAACACCGTCGCCGACGCGGCCGACGGCAGCAGCGAGATCAGCATCAACCTGATCCCGCACACCGTGCAGAACACCTCGCTGGGCGACCTGCGCGCCGGTTCGCGCGTGAACCTCGAAATCGACACCGTGGCGCGCTACGTGGAGCGCATGCTCCAGGCCGGCGTGCTGCAGCCGGCCCGGCCGGCCACTGACTGATTGACCGACATTCCCAGCATCCAAGGACCCCGCCCCATCATGAACGCATCCGTCACGCCGATCGGCGCCTCGCGCGCCAATCGGACGCCAGCGCCGATCTCCCCGGTCGAGGAGATCGTGGCCGAACTGGCCGCCGGCCGCATGGTCATCCTCGTCGACGAGGAAGACCGCGAGAACGAGGGCGACATCGTGGTCGCCGCCGACCACATCACGCCCGAGGCCATCAACTTCATGGCGCGCCACGCGCGCGGCCTGATCTGCCTCACGCTGTCGCGCGAGATGTGCGAACGCCTGCACCTGCCGCCGATGGTGGCGCGCAACGGCACCAAGCACGCCACCGCCTTCACGGTCTCGATCGAGGCCGCCGAGGGCGTGACCACCGGCATCTCGGCCGCCGACCGCGCCCGCACCGTGCAGGCCGCGGTGGCGCGCAACGCCGTGGCCGCCGACCTGGTGCAGCCGGGCCACATCTTCCCGCTGCAGGCGGTCGACGGCGGCGTGCTGATGCGCGCCGGCCATACCGAGGCCGGCTGCGACCTCGCCGCCATGGCCGGCTGCTCGCCCGCCTCGGTGATCTGCGAGGTGATGAACGAGGACGGCACGATGGCGCGCCTGCCCGACCTGCAGCTGTTCGCGGCCGAGCACGGCCTCAAGATCGGCACCATCGCGGCGCTGATCGAGCACCGCAGCCGCACCGAATCGCTGATCAAGAAAGTCGGCTGCCGCGAGATCCAGACCGCCTGGGGCGCCTTCACGGCCCATGCCTTCGTCGACCAGCCCAGCGGCGGCGTGCACCTCGCGCTGGTGCGCGGCAAGTGGGCGCCCGAAGACACGGTCGACGTGCGCGTGCACGAGCCGCTGTCGGTGCTCGACGCGCTCGAGATCAACCGCTCGCTGCACTCGTGGAGCCTGGACGCCAGCCTCTCGCACATCGCGCAGCTCGACAGGGGCGTGGCCGTGCTGCTGAATTGCGGCGAAACGGCCCACGAGCTGCTGGCCCAGTTCGACGGCACCGCGCGCCCCGCGCAGGCGCCCGAGCGCGGCCGCATGGACCTGCGCAGCTACGGCATCGGCGCGCAGATCCTGCGCGAATGCGGCGTGCAGAAGATGACTTTGCTCGGCACGCCGCGGCGCATGCCGAGCATGGCCGCCGGCTACGGCCTCGAGATCGCCGGCTATCTGGCAAAGGACTGAACGACATGCAAGGTGCAAACCAGGGCGCGGCCGACAAGCCGCTGGACGGCAACAGCGGCAAGGGACTGCGCATCGGCATCGTGCAGGCGCGCTTCAATGCCGACATCACCGATGCGCTCGCCAGCGCCTGCCTCGACGAATTCGCGGCGCTGGGCGTGGCCGCCAACGACATCCACCACGTGCGCGTGCCCGGCGCGCTCGAAGTGCCGGTCGCGCTGCAGGCGCTGGCCGAGCGCGGCGGCTACCACGCGCTGGTCGCGCTGGGCTGCATCATCCGCGGCGAGACCTACCACTTCGAGCTGGTGGCCAACGAATCGGGCGCGAGCGTGAGCCGCGTGGCGCTCGACTACAAGCTGCCCATCGCCAACGCCATCCTCACCACCGAGAACCTCGAGCAGGCCGTCGCCCGCCAGACCGACAAGGGCCGCGACGCGGCCCGCGTGGCGGTGGAAATGGCGCGACTGCTGGCCGACCTTTCATGACCGACGACACCACCCAAGAAGACCAGGGAGGCGCTGCGCCGCAGCGTTCCGCACGACCGGACAAGACGCGCGCGACGCGCACCGGCCTGACCGCCACCGGCGCACGCAAGGCCTCGGCCAAGTCCAACCGCACCCGCGCGCGCGAGTTCGCGCTGCAGGCGCTCTACCAGCACCTGGTGGGCCGCAACGAGCCGGCCGCCATCGACAGCTTCACGCGCGACCTCGCGGGCTTCCACAAGGCCGATGCCGCGCACTACGATGCGCTGCTGCACGGCTCGATCGAAGGCGCCGAGCAGCTCGACGCGCTGATCGTGCCGCTGCTCGACCGCAAGCTGGCCGAGATCTCGCCGATCGAGCATGCCGTGATGTGGATCGGCGTCTACGAGTTCCAGCATTGCCTCGACGTGCCGTGGCGCGTGGTGCTCAACGAGTGCATCGAGCTCGCCAAGGAGTTCGGCGGCACCGACGGCCACAAGTACGTGAACGCGGTGCTCAACGGCCTCGCGCCGCAGCTGCGTCCGCTCGAGGTCGAGGCCGACCGCGCGACCGGCAAGGCGCGGCCCTGATCCCGTCGCCATCTCCTTCTCTTCCTCCATCTTCTTTCGCGAAGCACCCCGCATGAGGATTTCGACCCGGGCCGAGCGCATCGAGCCCTTCTACGTGATGGAAGTGGCCAAGGCCGCCGGCAAGCTGGCGCGCGAGGTGGCCCACACCGACCGGCCGATGATCTTCCTGAACATCGGCGAGCCCGACTTCACCGCGCCGCCGCTGGTGCAGGAAGCCGCGGCGCGCGCGGTGCGTGCCGGTGCCACGCAATACACCCAGGCCACCGGCCTCGACCACCTGCGCGAACGCATCAGCCAGTGGTATCGCGACCGCTTCGGCGTCGACGTGCCGGCGCGCCGCATCGTGGTGACGGCCGGCGCCTCGGCCGCGCTGCAGCTGGCCTGCCTCACGCTGATCGAGGCCGGCGACGAGATCCTGCTGCCCGACCCCAGCTATCCCTGCAACCGCCACTTCGTGAGCGCGGCCGAGGGCAAGGCGGTGCTGATCCCGACCACCGCCGCGGAGCGCTTCCAGCTCAGCGCCGACAAGGTCGAGGCCGCGTGGACCGACAAGACCCGCGGCGTGCTGCTGGCCTCGCCCTCGAACCCGACCGGCACCTCGATCGCGCGCGACGAACTGCGGCGCATCCACGAGGTGGTGAGTTCGCGCGGCGGCATCACGCTGATCGACGAGATCTACCTGGGGCTGTCCTATGACGATGCCTACGGGCAGACGGCGCTCGCGATCGACGACAACGTGATCAGCATCAACAGCTTCAGCAAGTACTTCAACATGACGGGCTGGCGGCTGGGGTGGCTGGTGGTGCCGGATGTTCTGGTGCCTGTGGTGGAGCGGCTGGCGCAGAACCTGTTCATCTGCGCGAGCACGGTGGCGCAGTACGCGGCGCTGGCTTGCTTCGAGGCGGAGAGCATTGCGGAGTACGAGCGTCGGCGCGGTGAGTTCAAGGCTCGGCGCGACTGGTTCATTCCGCAGCTCGAGGCGTTGGGGCTACCGGTTCCGGTGGTTCCCGATGGCGCTTTCTACGCCTGGGCCGATTGTTCGGGGCTGGCTGGTCGGCTCGGGATTTCGGGGAGCTGGGATTTTGCGTTCGAGGCTATGAAGCGGGCGCATGTGGCTGTGACTCCTGGTCGCGACTTCGGGACTGCTGATACTGCTAGCTTCATTCGGTTCTCTACGGCCAGTTCTATGGCGCATCTTGAGGAAGCTATTGGTCGGTTGCGTGGTTTGGCTGGATGAGGATTTCGGCTTTTTGTTTTGAAGCTGCGTTTTTGTTGAGGCCGTTGGCCGGGAATTCGCCCCGGCGGGCGACCTACTTTCTTTTGCTTCGCCAGAAGAAAGTAGGCAAAGAAAAGGCGACCCCGCTGGCTGTGTCCCTTCGCTTCGCTGCGGGCAACCTGCGGTGCTCGGCTACGGCGGGGGTCCGCAGAACTCGCTCCACTTCGTTGCGCTCAGACAGCTGCGGCCCTGATCCCGCTTTCTCCTGCGCTCCTCGGCACAGCCAGAGGGGAGTGATTCGGGCCTTTGCTTCGCTCGGCCTTGCATATCCAACGGGCCTTCGCTGCGCTCGGCGGTCTTGCTCCCTCTCCCTTTGGGAGAGGGCTGGGGTGAGGGCTCCGGGCGGTGGATACCGTCGCAACATTGGTGAGGCCCGGTGCCCTCACCCTAACCCTCTCCCAGAGGGAGAGGGGACAAGACAAACACAGGGCCGAGCGCAGCGACGGCCCGAACCACCCCTCTGGCTGCGCCGAGGAGCGCAGCGTTTCGCGGATCAGGGCTCGCAGCTGTTTGAGCGCAGCGCAGCGGAGCGAGTTCTGCGAGACCCCGCGAAACGCGAGCACCGCAGGTTGCCCCGTAGCGCAGCGAAGGGGTCGCAGACAGTGGGTCGCCTTTTCTTTGGTTACTTTCTTTTGGCGAAGCAAAAGAAAGTGACTCGCCCGCCGGGGCGAGACCCGGCCAACAGCCTCAAAAAAGAATGACTTACGAGTTCCCCCTACGCGTCTACTGGGAAGACACCGACGCCGGCGGCATCGTCTTCTACGCCAACTACCTCAAGTTCATGGAACGCGGCCGCACCGAATGGCTTCGCTCCCTGGGCGTCGAGCAGAACAAGCTGCGCAATGAAACAGGCGGCCAGTTCGTCGTCAGCGAGACCCAGATCAAATACCACCGCCCCGCCCGCCTCGACGATCAGCTCATCGTCACCGCCGACCTACGCCAGATGGGCTCCGCCTCACTGATAATCGCGCAGACCGTGCTGCTGAAGCCGGAGCAGGCGGGCGCCACCCCCACCCTGCTGTGCGAAGGCACGATCCGCATCGGCTGGGTCGACGCCGCCAGCCTGCGCCCGGCACGGATTCCGGCGCAGGTTTCGGGAACCCTCGAACGCTATCGCGGCTCCATGACTCAACCCTTCAAGCCATGAATCAAGATCTCTCCATCATCAATCTCCTGCTCCATGCCAGTTTCATGGTGCAAGCGGTCGTGCTCCTCCTGGTGATCGTCTCGATCGCGAGCTGGGCCGCGATCATCCGCAAGTACTTCGCGCTCAAGCGCATGCGCGCGCTCAACGACGACTTCGAACGCGAGTTCTGGTCGGGCACCAGCCTCAACGAGCTGTTCGCCTCGGCCGCGCAGAACGCCAAGTTCGCCGGCCCCATGGAACGCATCTTCGCCTCCGGCATGCGCGAGTACCAGAAGCTGCGCGAACGCCACGTGAGCGACGCCCCCACGCTGCTCGACGGCGCCCGCCGCGCCATGCGCGCGAGCTTCCAGCGCGAGCTCGACGCGGCCGAACAGAACCTGTCCTTCCTCGCCACCGTGGGTTCGGTCTCGCCCTACGTCGGCCTGTTCGGCACGGTCTGGGGGATCATGCATGCCTTCACCGGCCTGGCCGCGCTGACCCAGGTCACGCTCGCCACCGTGGCACCCGGCATCGCCGAAGCGCTGGTGGCGACCGCCATCGGCCTGTTCGCCGCCATCCCGGCCGTGGTGGGCTACAACCGCTTCGCGCGCGAGATCGACAAGATCGCGATCGCCCTGGAGACCTACATCGAGGAGTTCTCGAACATCCTCCAGCGCAACCTGTCCTCCAACCCGTCCGCGGCGGCCCCGGCGGGCCCCTCGGCCACCAACCGCTGAACCGGAGCGCGCACGCATGCCCGCCGTTTCGTCCCGCGGCCGCGGTCGCCGCACGATCAACGAGATCAACATGGTCCCGTTCATCGACGTGATGCTGGTGCTGCTGATCATCTTCATGGTCACCGCGCCGCTCATCACGCCGAGCGTGATCAACCTGCCCACGGTCGACCGCGCCAACAAGCAGCCCGACAAGCCGATCGAGATCGTCATCAAGAGCGACGACGAGGTCCAGGTCAAGAAGGACCCGTCCCAGGGCACCGGCGGCGCCTCGGTGCCGATGACGCAGATCGGCAGCATCGCCAAGGCCGCGCAGAACGGCGACGACCAGCGCCCGGTGGTCATCAGCGCCGACAAGTCGGTCAAGTACGAGACCGTGGTGAAGGCCATGAACCAGCTCAAGCGCGCCGGCATCGAGCGCGTGGGCCTGTCGGTCCAGACCACCAACGCCAAGTAGCGCCAGCCGGACCCGAGAACGCATGTCACTCGCCCTCGATCGCCCCGAGTTCGCGCCGCCGCCGCAGCGCGGCACGCCGCGCGCCGTGGTGCTCGCGCTGATCGCGCACGCGCTGCTGATCGCCGCCCTGACCTGGGGCGTGCGCTGGAAGAGCGAAGGCGACGACGACGCGGTGGAAGCCGAGCTGTGGTCGCCCACGCAGCAGGTGGCCGCGCCGCGCATCGCCAATCCGCCGCCGGCCCCCGCGCCCACGCCCGCACCGCCGCCTCCCCCACCCCCGCCGCCTCCTCCGCAGGCCGTGCGGCCCGATCCCACGCCGGCGCCCAAGGCGCCCGACATCGCGCTCGAGCGCGAGAAGAAGCTGCGCGAGGAGAAGGAACAGCGCGAGCGCGAGCAGGAACAGCAGCGCCAGCAGGACAAGAAGCGCCAGGAAGCGCAGGCCAAGAAGGAGAAGGACCAGCTCGAGGCCAAGAAGCGCGAGGAAGACCGCCAGAAGGAACTGCAGCAGCAGAAGCAGGCCGAGCAGCAGAAGCTCGCGGAACAGAAGAAGCGCGACGACGCCAAGAAGCTCGAACAGCAGAAGGCGCAGCTCGACAAGGACCGCCAGGACAACCTGCGCCGCCTGATGGGCCAGGCCGGCTCCACGGCCGAACAGACCACCGGTCCGCGCTCGGGCAAGGGCGCGGGCAGCGGCGGTCCGTCGGCCGGCTACTTCGGCCGCGTGGCCGCGCTGATCAAGCGCAACGTGGTGTTCGATCCGAACTCGATCAGCGACAACCCCGCGGCCGAGATCCAGATCCAGACCTCGCCCGACGGCACCATCGTCGGCACGCCGCGCCTCGTGAAGTCCAGCGGCAATGCCGCCTGGGACGACGCCGCCCTGCGCGCGGTGCAGAAGACCGAGGTGATGCCGCGCGACGTCGACGGCCGCGTGCCCTCGCCGTTCCCGATCATCAGCGTGCGGCCGAAATCGCAGTGATGCGGTGAAGACGCGAGCGGCGCGGTGCTTCGGCCCCGCGCCGCCGCAGTCTTAGCGCCGAATGAGCGCGCGCGCCGGCCCGGAACTCGCAGCCTCCGGCCCCCTCTACCGCCCACAACAACACGGCGGGGAAGAGCGCTCCCTCACAAGAACGATGAAGCCCAACGGACACATCCGGTATGGCAGCAGCCCCCTGCTCGCGAGCAGGACACCGGTCTGGCGCAGCAAGCTCATCGTCGCGGCCGTGGCCTTCGGCTTCCTGCTGCTCGCGGTGCGCGCGGCCTACGTGCAGGTCTTCGACAACGACTTCTTCCAGCACCAGGGCGAGGTGCGCTACCTGCGCACGCTCGAGTTGCCGGCCAACCGCGGCCGCATCCTCGACCGCAACGGGCTGATCCTGGCCTCCGACATTCCCGCGCCCAGCATCTGGGCCATTCCCGAGGACATCGAGCGCGGCGATCCCGCGGTGCAGGCCCGGCTGCACGAGGCGGCGCGCCTGCTCGGCATGCCGCAGAAGGACTTCGACAAGAAGCTCGAGGACGAGGACAAGAGCTTCGTCTGGATACGGCGCCAGGTCGACGAGTCGATCGCCAAGCAGGTGGCGGCGCTCGGCATCAAGGGCCTCTACCTGCGCCGCGACTACCGCCGCCAGTACCCCGAGGGCGAGGCCGCGGCCCACCTGGCCGGCTTCACCAACGTCGAGGACATCGGCCAGGAAGGCGTGGAACTGGCCTTCGACAAGGACCTGGCCGGCAAGGCCGGCTCGCGCCATGTGCTCAAGGACCGGCTCGGCCACATCGTCGAGGACACCGAGGACCAGGTGCCGCCGACCGACGGGCGCGACATCCAGCTGAGCATCGACGACCGCGTGCAATCGGTGGCCTACGAGAAGATCCGCGATGCCGTGGTCGCGAACAAGGCCCGCGCCGGCAGCGTGGTGGTGGTCGACGCGCGCACCGGCGAGCTTCTGGCGATGGCCAACTACCCGAGCTACAACCCCAACGACCGGCGCAACCTCAGCGGCGAGCAGCTGCGCAACCGCGCCATGACCGACGTCTTCGAGCCCGGCTCGACCATGAAGCCGATCACCATCGCGACCGCGCTGCAGCTCGGGCGCGTCACGCCCAAGACCATCATCGACACCAACCCGGGCCGCATCACCGTCTCGGGCGCCACCATCCACGACGACGAGAACTTCGGCGTGCTCACGGTCGAGGGCGTGATCCAGAAGTCGAGCAACGTCGGCGCGACGAAGATCTCGCAGCGCATGTCGGCGCAGGAGATGTGGAACTCGCTGACCGCGGTCGGCCTGGGCCAGAAGCCGCAGACCGTGTTCCCGGGCGCGGTGACCGGGCGGCTGCGGCCGTGGAAGTCGTGGCGGCCGATCGAGCAGGCCACCATGTCCTATGGCTACGGCCTGTCGGCCTCGCTGTTCCAGATCGCCCATGCCTACACCGCCTTCGCGCACGACGGCGAGGTGATCCCGGTCAGCCTCTTGAAGAACGACGGCACGCCGCCCACGGGCGTGCAGGTGTTCTCGCCGCTGGTGGCCAGCGAGGTGCGCCAGATGATGCACCTGGCGGCCGCGCCCGGCGGCACCGCGCCGCTGGCGCAGACCATGGGCTATTCGGTCGGCGGCAAGACCGGCACCGCCCACAAGCAGGTCGGCAAGGGCTATGCCTCCGACAAGTACCGCGCCTGGTACACCGGCATGTCGCCGATCGACAAGCCGCGCATCATCGTCGCGGTCATGGTCGACGAGCCCGGCGCCGGCAAGTACTTCGGCGGGCTGGTGGCCGCGCCGGTGTTCAGCCAGGTGGTGCAGGAGACCCTGCGCATCATGAACGTGCTGCCCGACCTCGCGGTCGCGCCGATGGCGCACTGAAGAGGGACGGCGCCGCCACGGTGCTCGTTTAGGATCGTCGGCAACTCTTGTCACCGGCGATCCCGACATGGTCGACTCCTCTCCCGTCGCGCTCGGCGACCTCGTTCCATTGCCCTACCAGCAGGCGCTGGCCACCCACCTGCAGGCGAACGAGCCCGAGGCCTGGCGCTGGGCCGCCTCGGCCGAGGCGCGCGAGGAGCATGCGGTGGCCGTGCGCGCCGAGCTGCTGCGCCAGTCGTACCGGCTCGACGCCGACGCGCATCCCGAGCTGCATGCGCACAGCGCGCTGGTTGCGCAGCGGCTCGGCGTCACCGTGCCGATCACGCTCTACCAGGGCCACGACGGCGCGATGAACGCCGCCATCCACATGCTGCCGGGCGAGGCCCACATCGTGCTCTCGGGCCCGCTGCTCGAGCGGCTGCAGGGGCCCGAGCTGCAGGCCGTGCTCGGCCACGAACTGGCCCACCACCTGCTGTGGACGCGCGACGACGGCCGCCACCTGGTGGTCGACCGGCTGCTGCAGGCGACCGCGGCCGATCCGCGCGCCGACGCGAGCCACCTGCAGACCGCGCGGCGCCACAGCCTCTACACCGAGGCCTTCGCCGACCGCGGCGCCTGCGTGGGCTGCGGCGCGCTCGAGCCCGCGGTGAGCGCCCTGGTCAAGGTGCAGACCGGCCTCGCGCAGGTCCATGCCGCGAGCTACCTGCGCCAGGCCGACGAGATCAGCGCCGGGCCCGACGCGGCCACGCGCGGCACCAGCCATCCCGAGGTCTTCGTGCGGCCCGCGCGCTGCGGCTGTGGAGCGAGCGCGATCCGCAGGCCGATGCCTGGCTGGCCGGCGCGCTCGAAGGCCCGCTCGACCTCGCCACGCTCGACGTGCTGGGCCAGGAGCGCGTGGGCGGCCTGACGCGCGCCGTGGTGGCGCGACTGCTGCGCGAACCCTTCATGCAGTCCGATGCGCTGCTCGCGCATGCGCGGCGCTTCTTCCCGGGCTTCGTGGCCTCGCTGCCGCAGGCCGTGGCGCCGCCGCCGCCCGATCCGCTGCCCGCTGGGCTGCACGACTACATGGCCAGCGTGCTGGTCGATTTCGTCGCGGCCGATCCCGAGCTCGACGATGCCGCGCTGGCCGCGGCGCTCGCGCTGGCCGAGCCGCTGGGCTGCGCCGCGCCCTTCGAGCAGCGGCTCGCGCAGGACCTCAAGCTGGCCAAGCGCACGCTCGCGCGCGTCAAGCGCGACGCCGCCACCGTGCTCGACAAGGCCCGGGCCCAGCACGCACGGAGCGCCACGGCATGACGGGCATCGCACCGCTGTTGCAGTTGCTCGACACCGCCGATGCCCACGGCGGGCTGCAGACCGACGACGTGCTGGCCCTCGCGCTGCCGCTGCTGCGCGAGGTCTCGGCGCTGCACGAGCAGGGCCGGGTCGCCGCGCTGGGCCATGCGATGGCCTACCGCGTGAACGAGGTGCCCGCGCTGGAACTGGCCCAGCCTGCGGGCGCCGAGCCGAAACGCAACTCGCAGGCGATCGCGCCGCTCGAGCGCCCGGTGGCCTCGGTGCTGCGCGTGGTGGGCGAGGAACGCGTCACCGTCGAAGGCGGCATCGGCGTCGCGCGCGAGAACCTCGAGGTGCTGCCCGAGGCCACGCCCGACACCGTGCCGCAGCGCCCGGCCTACCTGCCCGGCTACGGCGCCTGGGAGCAGCGCTTCGCGCACCACGACGCGCTCAGCGACATGCTGTGCCTGGGCCAGGTGCTCGCCAGCCTGGCCTGCGGACTCGACTTCACGCAGGGCGAGGAGCTCGCGCGCTTCGCCGAGCACCGCGGCAACCTGTTCGAGATCAACCGCCGGCTGCACCCGGTGCTGGCCGCGGTGATCGTCGAGATGACGGCGCTCGACCGCCACGAGCGCGCGCGCGACCTGTCCTCGGTGATCCGCCGCCTCGAGACCTACCGCGACCAGCCGCTGGACCTGGGCCTGGAGCGCCTCGCGAACCCGAAGGACGGCGCGGGCCAGCGCCGCCAGGCGATCCAGTTGCACCTGCGCGACCGGCTGTTCGACCTCTCGCGGCGCAACCGGCTGCTGTACTTCAAGCCCACGCAGGCGCACGTCAACCTCACGGTGGCCAGCGTGCCGCTGGTGGTCGACCTGCAGAGCATCCGCGTCGACCAGCTCTGCGTGTGGGACGGCCGCTTCGCCGCCGAGGTCGCGAGCGGCGACCCGGTGCCGCTCGCGCGCTGGCTGCGCTTCGAGGACCAGCCCTACCTGCCCGGTGCGCTCGACCGCATCCTGCAGGAGGCGCGGCGCGACCGCGCCGAGTACGGCCTGTCGCAGCTCTCGCTGGTGATCGCCTTCCTGCGCTGGCACAACCTCAAGGAGGATGCGGACGAGCGCATCGTCTCGCCACTGCTGATGCTGCCGGTGGACCTTTCGCGCAAGAAGGGCGTGCGCGACCAGTACCTGCTCGAGGCCGCGGGCCCCGAGGCCCAGGTCAACCCGACCCTGCGCCATCACCTGCGCCAGCTCTACGGCATCGTGCTGCCCGAGAGCATCGACCTGCGCGAGACCGCGATCGAACAGTTCCATGCCGAGCTCGCCGCGCAGATCGCGCGCACCGAGCCCGGCGTGCAGTTGCGTCTGCTGCGGCAGCCCGAGATCGCGCTGATCCACCAGCGCGCGCGCCAGCGGCTCGAGCAGTTCAAGCGGCGCGTGCGCGAACGCGCGCCCTCGGCCGTGTCCCTCGCGGCCACCGACTACAGCTATGCGCAGGACGATTTCCGCCCGCGCGGGCTGCAGCTGTTCCATGCTCGCGTGCAGCGCGTTCCGCTGCCGCTGGCCGGCGCGGTGGGCGCGCGGCCGACACCGCGCGCGCCGCAGATGCCACCGCAGACCGCGCCCGCCGAGGCCGAGCGCCAGACCTTCGCGCTGCGCGAGAACGCCGGCAATCCCTACCAGTGGGACGTGGACCTCACGGCCGTGACGCTCGGCAACTTCAACCACCGCAAGATGTCGCTGGTGCGCGACTACAGCGGGCTGGTCGAATCGGACATGGCGAGCGAGGCCTTCGACCGCGTGTTCTCGCTGCAGCCGCGCCAGGTCGACACCGAGGCGCCCGCGGTGCTGCCGCTGGCCGAGCAATGGCCGGTGGTGCAGGCCGACGCGACCCAGACCGCCGCCGTGGCGCTGGCGCGCACCGGGGCCAGCTACATCATCCAGGGGCCGCCGGGCACCGGCAAGTCGCAGACCATCACCAACCTGATCGCCGACTACGTGGGGCGCGGCCGCCGCGTGCTGTTCGTCTGCGAGAAGCGCGCCGCGATCGACGTGGTGTTCCACCGCCTGCGCCAGCAGGGGCTGGACGAGCTGTGCTGCATGATCCACGACTCGCAGGGCGACAAGAAGGCCTTCGTGCAAAACCTGCGCCAGACCTACGAGCAGTGGCTCGAGGCGCCCTCCACGCTCGAGGCCGAGGGCGGCGAACGCACGCGGCTGCTCGATGCGATGGACCTCGACCTGCGCGCGCTCGAGCGCTTCGATGCCGCGATGCGCGAGGTGCCCGCGCACCTGGCCGTCACGCTGCGCGAGCTGGTGGCGCGGCTGGTCGCGCTCAAGGCCGTCGATCCGAAGCTCACGCCGCTGCAGGCCGAGGCCCTGCCCGACTACGCGGCCTGGCGCCGCCATGCCGAGCTGGCCGCGCGGCTGCACCTGGCCGTCACCGAGAGCCTGGGCGCGCCCACGCTCGCGCAGCATCCGTTCGCGCTGCTCGCGCCCGCGCTGCTGCGCCAGCCCAAGCCGCTGGCCGCGCTGGTCGAAGGCTCGGAACGCACCGCGGCGCAAAGCGGTGCTTGCCGCGATGCGCTGGTCGAGGCCTGGCCGCCGCTGGCCGAAGCCGGCGTGACATGGCGCGACGCGCTCGCGCTGGTGGCCGACGCGCGCCGCGTCGCGACGCTGGCCGCGCGCGGGCAGCTTGCGCTGCTCGATGCATCCCATCCCGCGAGCCAGGCGCTGAATGCCGCGCTGGCCGAACGCCGCGGCCTGCAGCAGGCGCTCGACGAGAAGCTGCAGCGCACCGCCCATTGGCGCGACAAGCTATCGCCGGCCGACACCGAGGCCGGCCTCGCGCAGGCCCGCGCGCAGCAGCACTCGCTGCTGCGCTTCCTCCAGCCCTCGTGGTGGCGGCTGTCGAGCGAACTCAAGCGCCGCTACGACCACGCCGCGCACGCGGTGCGGCCCAAGCCCGCGCAACTGCTCGAGGAGCTGCTCGCCGAGCACACCGCCCGCGCCGCGCTGCAAAAGCAGGCCGCGCGGCTCGAAGCCGACTACGGCTGCACCGACCCCGAGGCCTACGCGCAGCAGATGCAGACGCTGCGCGGCCTCGACGATGCCGGCAGCCTGCGCGTCGCTTTCCAGGCCCATCTGCGCAGCGCGCCCGGCGCCGCGCGCGACGTCGAACGCCTGGTCGCCGCGGGCTCGCGCTGCGACGCGCTCGATGCGCTGTGGCGCGACCTGGTCCACGACCCGGCGAGCCTGCCGCTGGCCACGCTCGAAGACCTCGCGCGCACGCTGCGCGACCAGGCCGATGCGCTGCCCGCGGTGCTGGCGCCGCTGCAGGAACTCGCCGATGCCGACCCGGCCGTGGCCGCCGCGCTGCGCGGCCTGCCGCTCGCGCCCGAGGCGATCGAATTCGCGGTCGCGCGCGAGGGCCTCGAGCGCGTCTACCGCGCCGAGCGCTGGCTGCCGCGCTTCGATGCGGCCACGCTCGCGCGCCATGCGCAGCGCCTGGGCGATGCCGAGTGCCAACTGCTCGGCCGCAATGCGCGCACCCTGGCCGCCGCCGTGCGCCAGCGCTTTCGCGACCATGTGCAGAAGAGCGCCCTGCCCGCGAGCCAGCTCGATGCCGAGGGCAAGGCATTCAAGAAGAGCTACAACGCCGGGCGCCGCGAACTCGAGCACGAGTTCGGCAAGACCATGCGCTACAAGGCCATCCGCGAACTCGCGAGCGGCGAGACCGGCCAGGTGGTGCGCGACATGAAGCCGATCTGGCTCATGAGCCCGCTGTCGGTGTCCGACACGCTGCCGCTCGCGGCCGACCTGTTCGACGTCGTGATCTTCGACGAGGCGAGCCAGATCCCGGTCGAGGAAGCGGTGCCCGCGCTCTACCGCGCGCCGCAGATCATCGTGGTGGGCGACGAGATGCAGCTGCCGCCGACCAGCTTCTTCTCGTCGGGCCGCGATGCCGAGGACCAGACCGTGTCGGTCGAGGACGAGGACAACGAGGGCGACCGCATCGCGGTGGTGCTCGATGCCGACAGCCTGCTGAACCAGGGCGCGCGCAACCTGCCGGCCACCCTGCTGGCCTGGCACTACCGCAGCCGCTACGAATCGCTGATCGGCTTCTCGAACGCGGCCTTCTACGCGGGCAACCTCTACACCATCCCCGATCGCAGCCTGCCGAGCGAGGCGCGCGCCGAGATCCTGGTGCAGTCGAACGCCGCCTCGGCCGAATCGGTGGCCGCGCAGGCCGATGCGCTGCTCTCGCGCGCCATCAGCTTCCACCGCGCGACCGACGCGGTCTACGACAGCCGCCGCAACAGCGGCGAGGCGCGCCACATCGCGCGGCTGGTGCGCGAGCTGCTGCGCCGCGGCACCGGGCGCAGCCTCGGCATCGTGGCCTTCTCGGAAGCGCAGCAGGGCGAGATCGAGGCCGAGCTCGACAGCCTCGCCGCCGCCGACGCCGAGTTCGCGGCGCGGCTCGAGGCCGAGTACGTGCGCGAGGAGGACGACCAGTTCTGCGGCCTGTTCGTCAAGAACCTCGAGAACGTGCAGGGCGACGAGCGCGACATCATCCTGCTGAGCATCTGCTACGGCCCGAATGCCGAGGGCCGCATGCTGATGAACTTCGGGCCGATCAACCAGCGCGGCGGCGAGAAGCGGCTCAACGTGATCTTCAGCCGCGCGCGCCACCACATGGCGGTGGTCTCGACGATCCGCCACGAGGCGATCACCAACGACCACAACGAGGGCGCCGCGGCGCTGAAGAATTTCCTGCGCTATGCCGAATGCCTGTCGCGCGGCGACGATGCCACCGCCACGCGCGTGCTCGAGGGCATGAACCCGCTCGCGCGCGGCGCGGCGCGAGCGGGCCACGCGCGGGCCGACGCGGTGAGCGTGCAGCTCGCGGCCGCGCTGCGCGCGCGTGGCCATGCGGTGGACGAACAGGTGGGCCAGTCGCGCTTTCGCTGCGATCTGGCGATCCGTGCCGCCGGCACGGGTTCAGGCGCGGGCGACAGCCACTACGCGCTGGGCATCCTCGTGGACACGGCGGCCCACTACGAGAACCGCAACGTGCTCGAGCGCTATGTCTCGCGCCCGCGGATCCTCGATGCCTTCGGCTGGGAGGTGCGGCAGGTGCTCGCGAAGGACTGGCTGCACGCACCGGAGGCGGTGCTCGACGGGATCGAGCACGCGCTGGTCAAGAAGGGCGCGCTCAGCGCACCACGACCAGCTGCTTGACGTCGAGCTCGACCTTGTTGCCCACGAGGTCCTTGTCGAACTCGCCGGTGATCTCGACGTGCACCTTGTCGTCGATCCTCACGCCGGGCGGGAAGTACTTGGCGTCGATCTCCACCTTCATGCGGCCGGTGTCGTCGGCGAAGGTGTAGTGCTCGCCGCCGTCGTGCGAGACGATGAAGCCGCGCAGGGTGGCGTGCTGGTCGTCCTTGCCGGTGTCGAGCAATTGCTTGACGGTCATGGCGGGCACCGAGCTCGGGCCGGCGTACTGGGCCAGGCTGCTCAGGGGCAGTGCCAGCGCCAGGGCGGCCGTGGCCAGGAAGGCCTGCTTGATGGATGCGTTGCGGGTGCCGGTGGCGGTCTTGTATGGCATGGCGAATGTTCCTCCTCGAACTTGCCGGTTGAAAACGCGCAGGCGCGAAGCCTGCCCCCGGTAAGAAGGCCCAGACCGCGAGGAGTTCCCGCTATCGCTTTTCGCCGTCCCTGCGCGCCGCGCGGTTATTCGTAGATGACCGCGGCCTTGCCCGCCTCGGCCTGCGCGGTCCAACTCGCGAGCGCCGCATCGGTCGGGAAGAACTTCGCGCGCTCGCCGAGCTGCAGTTCGACCTGCGCGCCGCCACGCGCCATCGACAAGCGCACCGGCAGGCCCTGCACCAGCTCGCCATGCTCGCTCTGCTCGGTGCGCGCCGGGAAGTCCTTGAGCAGGCGCGCGATGTCGGGCGCCTTGCCGTTGACCGCCACGCGCAGGAACTTGCCGAAGCGGCAGCGCGCGCTGGCCAGGTCCCAGACCTGCTGCACCTGGAAGCGCGCCTCGAAGCCGCCGCGCGCGGGCTGCAGGCGGCCCGAGACGATCACGAGTTCGTCGTCCTTGAGCGTGTTGCGGTTGGCGTTCATCAGCGCCTCGTCGGCGGTGGCGTCGATCGAGTCGGACTTGTCGTCGAGCTTGAAGATCGCGAGCCGGCCGCGCTGGCCGTTGATGACGCGGAAGTCGCTCACGATGCCCGCGATCACCTGCTGGTCGCGGCTGTCGAGCAGGTCGGTGATCTCGCGCTTGCAGAAGCGCCGAACCTCGTGCGAGACCTCGTCGAACAGGTGGCCCGAGAGGTAGAAGCCGACCGCGGTCTTCTCGAAGGTCAGGCGTTCCTTCACGCCCCAGGGCGTGGCGTCGACCAGCTCGGGCTCGGCCGTGGCCGAGCCGTGCTCGCTGTCGCCGAAGATGTCGACCTGCGCGGCATTGGCCGCTGTCGCGTTGGCGAATTCGAAGGCGCGGTCGACCGAGGCGATCAGCGAGGCGCGGTTCTGCTGGATGGCATCGAAGGCGCCGGCCTTGATCAGCGCCTCGACCGTGCGCTTGTTGATGCGCTGGCGATCGATGCGCACGCAGAAGTCGTACAGGCTCTTGAACGGACCGCCCTCCTCGCGCGCGCGCACCACGGCCTCGACCGCGAGCTGGCCCGTGCCCTTGACGGCGCCCAGCCCGTAGCGGATGACCTTGTCGGTGACCGGCTCGAAGCGGTAGTTGCCGCGGTTCACGTCCGGCGGCTCGAAGGTGAGGCCGAAGTTCTTCTGCGCGTCCTCGAACAGCACCTTGAGCTTGTCGGTGTCGTCCATTTCCACCGTCATGTTGGCGCAGAAGAATTCGGCCGTGTAGTGGACCTTGAGCCAGCCCGTGTGATAGGCCAGCAGCGAGTAGGCGGCGGCGTGCGACTTGTTGAAGCCGTAGCCCGCGAACTTCTCCATCAGGTCGAAGATCTCGTCGGCCTTGTCCTGCGCGATGCCGTGCGTGCTCAGGGCGCCGGCGCGGAATTTCTCGCGGTGCTCGGCCATCTCCTCGAGCTTCTTCTTGCCCATCGCGCGACGCAGCAGGTCGGCGCCGCCGAGCGAGTAGCCGCCCAGGATCTGCGCGGTCTGCATCACCTGCTCCTGGTAGACCATGATCCCGTAGGTCTCCGAGAGCATCTGGGCCACGGCCGGGTGCGGGTACTCCACGTCCTCGCGGCCGTGCTTGCGCGCCACGAAGCTGGGGATCAGGTCCATCGGGCCCGGACGGTACAGCGCGTTGAGCGCGATCAGGTCCTCGAGCCGGGTCGGCCGCGCATCCTTCAGCATGCCCTGCATGCCGCGCGATTCGAACTGGAACACGGCCTCGGTCTTGCCCTCGGAGAACAGCCGGTAGGTCGGCGCGTCGTTGAGCGGGATGTTCTCGTAGGCGAAGTTCTCGCGGCCCTTGTGCCGCTTCATGATGAACTCGCGCGCGATCTCGAGGATCGTCAGCGTGGCCAGGCCCAGAAAGTCGAACTTCACGAGGCCGATCGCCTCCACGTCGTCCTTGTCGTACTGGCTCACGGCCGAGTCGCTGCCGGGCTGCTGGTAGAGCGGGCAGAAGTCGGTGAGCTTGCCGGGCGCGATCAGCACGCCGCCGGCGTGCATGCCGATGTTGCGGGTCATGCCTTCGAGCTTCTGCGCCAGCTCGACCACGGTCTTGACCTCTTCCTCCTTCTCGAGCCGCTCCGCGAGCTGCGGCTCCATCTCGAGCGCGTAGTTGTTCTTGTCGCCCTCGATCTTCTGCGGCGGCGGGTACTGCAGCGTGACCGACATGCCGGGCTTGTTCGGGATCAGCTTGCTGATGCCGTCGCAGAACATGTAGCTCATGTCGAGCACCCGGCCCACGTCGCGGATGGCCGCGCGCGCGGCCATGGTGCCGAAGGTCGCGATCTGGCTCACGGCGTTGCGGCCGTACTTGTCCTTCACGTAGTCGATCACGCGGTCGCGGTTGCCCTGGCAGAAGTCGATGTCGAAGTCGGGCATCGAGACGCGCTCGGGATTCAGGAAGCGTTCGAACAGCAGGTTGTATTCGAGCGGATCGAGGTCGGTGATCTTCAGCGCATAGGCCACCAGCGAGCCCGCGCCCGAGCCCCGGCCCGGGCCGACCGGGCAGCCGTTCTGCTTGGCCCAGTTGATGAAGTCGCCCACGATCAGGAAGTAGCCCGGGAACCCCATCTTCAGGATGGTGTTGATCTCGAACTCGAGCCGCTCGACGTAGCGTGGCCGCTGCGCATCGCGCTTGGCCGCGTCGGGGAACAGGTGCTCGAGGCGCTTCTCGAGCCCCTCGAACGATTCCTGGCGGAAGAACTCGTCGATCGGCATGCGCACGCCTTCGCTCACGAAGGGCGTGGGGAAGTCGGGCAGCTGCGGCTTGCCGAGCACCAGCGTCAGGCTGCAGCGCTTGGCGATCTCGACCGTGTTGGCCAGCGCGCTCGGGATGTCGGCGAACAGCGCCTGCATCTCGGCGCTGGACTTGAAATACTGCTCGGGCGTGAAGCGGCGCACGCGCCGCGGGTTGCCGAGGATCTCGCCCTCGGAGATGCACACGCGCGCCTCGTGCGCCTCGTAGTCATCGCGCGTGGCGAACTGCACCGGGTGCGTGGCCACCACCGGCAGCCCCAGCCGCGCGGCCAGTTGCACCGCGGCCAGCACGTGCGGCTCGTCCTCGGGTCGGCCGGCGCGCTGCAGCTCGATGTAGAAGCGGTGCGGGAAGATGCCCGCGAGGCGCAGCGCAAGCTCGGCCGCGCGTTCGCCCTGCCCCGCGGCCAGCGGCGCGCCGAGCGGGCCGGCCTGCGCGCCCGACAGCGCGATCAGCCCGCCCTGCAGTTCCTCCACCCATTCGAGCTTGCAGGCCGCCTGGGCCTGGCCGCGGCCGACGTTCTGCGTCCAGGCGCGCGCCAGCAGCTCGGACAGGTTGAGGTAGCCCTGCTTGTTCTGCACCAGCAGCACGATGCGCGTCAGCGTCGCGGCATCCTTGCCCATGCCCTCGAGGAAGATCTCGGCGCCGATCACGGGCTTGACGCCCTTGCCGCGCGCTTCCTTGTAGAACTTGATACCGCCGAACAGGTTGTTGAGGTCGGTGATGGCCATCGCGGGCTGCTTGTCGGCAGCGGCGGCCTTGACGACTTCGTCGATGCGGTTGGTGCCGTCGACGACGGAGAACTCGGTGTGCAGGCGCAGGTGAACGAACATCCGGCCATTGTAGGAAGGCGGGCCTCCACGATGTGAGTTGGCGCGGCCCCTATTGACACCCGGGCGGCCGACCGTTCGGGAGTGCCCGAGTCAGGAACGGGTCAACCTGCGGCGCCTAGAATTCCCGCCGTGCAAGAGACCCAAGAGATATTGAACATCGCGGCCTACAAGTTCGTGGCCATCGACGACGGCCCGGTGCTGCGCGAACGCCTGCTGGAGCGCAGCCGCGCGCTCGGGCTGATGGGCACGATCCTGATCGCGCCCGAGGGTATCAACATGTTTCTGGCCGGCGAGCCCGGCGCGATGGCGGACTTCCTGGCCGGCGTGCGCGCCGATGCGCGCTTCGCCGACCTCGAGACCAAGGACAGCTGGTCCGCCGCCCAGCCGTTCCGGCGCATGCTGGTCAAGCTCAAGCGCGAGATCATCCGCATGGGCCATCCCGCGATCCAGCCCGCGGCTGGCCGCGCGCCGGGCGTGGACGCGCCCACGCTCAAGCGCTGGCTCGACCAGGGCCACGACGACGCGGGCCGCGAGATCGCGCTGCTCGACACGCGCAATGCCTTCGAGGTCGACCACGGCAGCTTCGAGGGCGCGATCAACTGGCGCATCGAGAAGTTCACCGAGTTCCCGCCCGCGCTGCGCGCGCACCGCGCCGAATTCGCGGGCAAGACGGTGGTGAGCTTCTGCACCGGCGGCATCCGCTGCGAGAAGGCCGCGATCCTGATGCGCGAGGAAGGCGTCGACAACGTGCTGCAGCTCGAGGGCGGCATCCTCAAGTACTTCGAGCTGGTGGGCGGCGCCCACTACCGGGGCGACTGCTTCGTGTTCGACGGCCGCGAGGCGCTCGCGCCCGACCTCAGCGCCCGCGCGGCCAAGGCCAGCGCGCGCGCCGCCGAAGACCCCGATCTCCACAAGAAACGATAGGCCGACCGCCCCGCGATGCGCATCCTGCTGGTGGAAGACGAACTGGACATGGCCTCCTGGCTGGTGCGCGCGCTCACGCAGGGCGGCTTCGTCACCGACCATGCGCCCGACGCGCGCACCGCCGAGGCCCTGATGGCCGGCACCGAGTACGACGCGGTGGTGCTCGACCTGCGGCTGCCCGACAAGCACGGCCTCTCGGTGCTGGCCGACATGCGCAACGCCGACGACCGCACGCCGGTGCTGATCCTCACCGCGCAGGGCGCGCTGCAGGACCGGGTGCGCGGCCTGCACCTGGGCGCCGACGATTTCCTCACCAAGCCCTTCGAGCTGGTCGAGCTCGAGGCGCGGCTGACCGCGCTGGTGCGGCGCAGCCGCGGCCGCCAGCATCCGCGGCTGCAGTGCGCCTCGCTGGCCTACGACGGCGAGAGCCACGCCTTCACGCTGCGCGGCACGCTGCTGGCGCTCACGCCGCGCGAGCATGCGGCCCTGAGCGCGCTGCTCATGCGCAGCGGCTCGCCGGTTGGCAAGTCGCAGCTGTTCGGCAAGGTGTTCACCAACGACAGCACCGCCGGGCCCGACGCGATCGAGGTGGTGCTGCACCGGCTGCGGCGCAAGCTCGCCGACAGCGACGTGCGCATCGTCACCGTGCGCGGGCTGGGCTACATGCTCGAAGGCATCGCCGATGGACCCGCACGCGCCGGCACCGTCTCCGTCCCCCACTGACAGCTGGCGCTTCGGCATCCGCGCGCGCCTGCTGGCGCTGCTGCTGCCGGGCATGGTCGCGCTGCTCGCGCTCGACAGCTGGAGCGACTACCAGGCGCTGACCGAGAGCCTGGTCGACGCCTACGACCAGAGCCTGCTCGAGCCCGTGCAGGCGCTGGCCAACGGCATCGTGGTCGCGAGCGACGGCAGCGTGCGCGTGCAGGAGGCGTTCTCGGTGCAGGCGATGTTCGAGTCGACCCACCTGCGCTACAAGTACCTGCACGTGGGCGCGGCGCCGGTGGTGCGGGGCGAGACCGGCACCGAGGAGACGCTGATGGGCGTGCCCGACCTGCCCGCGCCGCCGCCGAGGAGCGGCGGCCCCGAGGGCGCGCCGGTGTTCTACGACGCCACCTACCAGCAGCACCCGGTGCGCGTGGCCGCGCTGCGCCAGACGGTCTACAACAGCCACGCGGGCAGCGCCTACACCGTGCTGATCCAGGCCGCCGAAGGCACCGGCCCGCGCCGGCGCGCGCAGGACGAATCGCTGCGCCAGGAGCTGCTGCGCGCCGCGCGCATGGTGGTGGTGATGGCGCTGCTGGTGTGGCTGGGCGTTGCCTGGACCCTGCGCCCGCTCGAGCGGCTGCGCCGGTCGCTGCGCGAACGCGCGCGCGACGACATCCAGCCGCTCGATCCCGCCGGCGTGCCGCAGGAGGTGGTGCCGCTGGTCGACGCGGTCAACCACCACATCGCGCGCCATCGCCGCATGGTGGCCGAGCATTCGGAGTTCCTCGCCGATGCCTCGCACCAGCTGCGCACGCCGCTGGGCATCCTGTCGATCCAGGCCGGCTACGCGGTGCGCGAGACCGACCCCGAGCGCATGCGCGAATCGCTGCATGCGATCGTCGCGCAGCTCGCGCGCACGCGGCGCCTGAGCGAACAGCTGCTGGCGCTCGCGCATGCGACGCACGAAGGCGGGACCGAGGCCACCGCGCCCGGGATCGTCGACCTCAACGCGATCGCGCGCGCCGTGGTGCTGCAGTACCTGCCGCTCGCGCGCGAGCACGACCAGGACCTGGGCTGGGTCGATGCGCGCGGCGACACCGCCACCGAGGGCCTCGCCGCGCCCGACGAGGAAGAGGACGCGGCATCGCCCGTGATCCCGGTGCGCGCCAACGCCGCCGAGCTGCACGAGCTGCTTGCGAACCTGGTGCACAACGCGATCAAGTACACGCCGCGTGGCGGCAACATCACGGTGACGGTGCGGCGCGATGCCTCGCAGGCGCTGGCCGAGGTCTGCGACAGCGGCCCCGGCATCGCGCCCGAGCGGCGCGCCAGCGTGTTCGAGCGCTTCCAGCGCGACCCGGCCTCGCAGGCCCCGGGCGCGCCCGCGCTGCAGGGCGCCGGCCTCGGCCTCACCATCGCGCGCGGCTACGCGCGGCGCAACGGCGGCGAGATCGTGCTGGCCAGCGCCGACATGCCCGAGAGCGCCAACGGCGGCGGCCTGCGCGCGATCCTCCGATTGCCGCTCGCTCGTACGTGATAACACGTATTTTGGGCCTCGAAGGCCCTTGCAAGCGTGTTGCGAAAGGGGATTGAAAGCCCCGCTTCCTAGACTGCATTGCTTCAGCCCGAAGGAGACATATGCAGCACAGCACGGGTGGTGGCGCGGCCTCGCAGGCATCGCGCGCCCCATCGACATTCAAGAAAGACTACTACGGCGGAGCCCTGATGGTGATCGTCGGACTGGCCGCCGCCTATGCCGGCTACGGCTATCGCGTCGGCGAACTCGCGCACATGGGACCGGGCTTCTTCCCGGTCGCGCTCGGGCTGCTGCTGGCCTTCATCGGCCTCTTGATGGTGATCTCGGCGCGCGGCCAGCAACCGGCGCCCGAGGCCGCCGTCTCGCACGGCCATCCCTCGGGCCTGCCCGACCTGCGCGGCTGCGTCTGCATCGTGCTGGGCATCCTCTCGTTCCTGCTGCTCGGCGAGTACGGCGGGCTGCTGCCCGCGACCTTCGCGATCGTGTTCATCTCGGCGCTCGGCGATCGCGACAACACGCTGCGCGAGGCGCTGCTGCTCGCGCTCGCGATGATGGTCATCGCGGTGGTGGTGTTCTGGTGGGCGCTGAGCCTGCAGCTGCCACTGTTCCAGTGGGGAGGCTGAGACCATGATCGGACAATCGCTCCACGACCTCTGGTTCGGCTTCGGCGTCGCGTTCCAGGGCTCCAACCTGCTCTGGTCCTTTTTCGGCGTGCTGGTGGGCAACCTCATCGGCGTGCTGCCCGGCATGGGCGCGCTGCAGGCCATCTCGATCCTGCTGCCGCTCACCTACGTGATGCATCCGGTGCCCGCCATCCTGATGCTGGCCGGCATCTTCTACGGTTCGCAGTACGGCGGCGCGATCGGCGCCATCCTGATGAACATGCCCTCGCATCCGCCGCATGCGGTGACCTGCCTCGACGGTTATCCGATGACCAAGCAGGGCAAGGGTGGCGTGGCGCTCGGCGTGACGATGATCTCCTCGTTCTTCGCCGCCTCGGTGGGCATCGTGGTGATGATCTTCGCGTCGCCGCTGCTGGTGCAGATCGCGTTCAAGTTCGGCCCGACCGAGATCTTCTCGATCATGATGCTGGGCCTGCTCGCGGGCTCGACCATGTCGCGCGGCTCGGCGCTCAAGGGCGTGGCGATGACGGTGTTCGGCCTGCTGTGCGGCGTGGTCGGCACCGACGTCAACAGCGGCAGCTTCCGCTTCGCCTTCGACCTGCCCGAGCTCAGCGACGGCCTCGAGCTGGTCGCGATCTCGATGGGCCTGTTCGGCGTGGCCGACTTCCTGCTCAACGTGAACCGCATGAAGAGCATCGGCGACACCGGCACGCTCAAGCTCAGCGACATGCGCCCGAGCAGGGAAGAGCTCAAGCGCGCCTTCCCCGCGATGATCCGCGGCACCATCGTCGGCACGATCTTCGGCGCGATGCCCGGCACCGGCCCGACCATCACCACCTTCATCGCCTATGCGCTCGAGCGCAAGGTGTCGAAGACGCCCGCGGCCTTCGGCACCGGCATGATCGAAGGCGTGGCCGGGCCCGAGGCCTCGGCGCATTCGAAGACGCAGGTCGACTTCATCCCGACCATGAGCCTGGGCATCCCGGGCGACGCGGTGATGGCACTGATCCTCGGCGCGCTGCTGATCCAGGGCATCCAGCCCGGCCCGCAGCTGATCACCGAGCACCCGGACATCTTCTGGGGCCTGATCGCCAGCTTCTGGATCGGCAACGTGATCCTGGTGGTGCTCAACGTGCCGCTGATCGGCGTCTGGGTGAAGCTCTTGAAGGTGCCCTACAAATACCTGTTCCCGGCGGCGATGTTCTTCATCGCGGTGGGCGTGTTCAGCACTCAGAACAGCCTGTTCCAGATCTGGGAGGTGCTGGTGTTCGGCATCATCGGCGCGCTGCTGATGTCGCTCGAGTTCTCGGTCGCGCCGATCCTGCTGGGCTTCGTGCTCGGGCCGATGGTGGAGGAGAACTTCCGCCGCGCGCTGCTGCTCTCGCGCGGCGACATGTCGGTGTTCGTCACGCGCCCGATCAGCGGCACCTTCATCGGGCTGTGCGTGCTGCTGCTGATCGGCGTGGGCTACTCGGCCTGGCGCGGCTCGCGGCGCAAGTCGCAGCTGCTGCCCGATGCGCCCGAAGGTGCGCCACCGGCCGAAGCGGTGACGCTGGGCAAGTAGGGCCCTCGCTCAGAGGCCTTCGGCGAAGGCCAGCACGCGGCGCCCGTCGGCCTCGGTGTAGACCGCGGCCGGCGTGAGCCCCACATAGCGGCCGCCCTCGTGCGGCCGCGCTTCCACCAGCTGGAAGCCCACCACCTCGCCCGACTTCACGTAGCGCGTCTCGATGTAGATGCCGGTCTGGCCGGCCTTGTTGATCGGCAGTTGCGCGACGGCCGCATAGTCCTCGGCCTTGAGCAGCGCGGTGAGGCGGTCCTTCAGGTGGAAGTCGTACCAGGCCTGCTTGTAGACCTGCGACTCGCCGGTCTTCACATGCTTGAGCATCACCAGCAGCTTGCGCTGGAACAGCTTGAGTTCCTTCATCAGGAATTCGAACAGGTCGCCGTATTCGCCCGGGGCCGTTTCCGGAGTCTTCTGAATCGCCATCTCGCCTCGCTCGCTTTCTTCAACGTCGTTGTGGTTGTGGGTCGCGGGGCCGGTGTTCCCTCCCTCGCGGCGGGCGCACTTTACTATCGGACGATGGCATTTCGCGCCGCGTTGCGCGCGAACGATGCAACAGAGTTTCACAAGTGAACCCTATAGTTTTCAGAACCGCGACGCGCGCCGACCTGGCCGCCATCGTCGCCCTGCTCGCCGACGATCCGCTGGGCCGCGAACGCGAGGCCGCGAGCCCCGCGACCGATGCCATCGATGCGCGCTACATCGCCGCCTTCGAGGCCATCGCGGCCGATGCCAACCAGCAGCTCGTGGTCGCGACCGAGGGCGACACGGTGGTCGGCACGCTGCAGCTCTCGTTCATCCCGGGCATCGCGCGCCAGGGCGCATGGCGCGGCCAGATCGAGGCCGTGCGCATCGCGTCGCAGCGGCGCGACGCGGGCCTGGGCCAGCGCATGTTCGAGTGGGCGATCGCGCGCTGCCGCGAGCGCGGCTGCGCGCTGGTGCAGCTCACGACCGACAAGCGCCGGCCCGATGCCCATCGCTTCTACGAGAAGCTGGGCTTCGTGGCGAGCCACGAGGGCTACAAGCTCGCGCTGTAGCCGCGCAACGAGTTCAGGTGGGCGTGCTGCCCGTGTCGGGCTCGCGCACGCCGAAGGGCTTGCCCGGCAGCGGAATGAACTCGGTCTCGCCGGGCACGTGGCCCATGCGCTGCGCGGCCCAGTCCTCGCCGGCCTGCAGGATGCGCTCGCGCCGGCTCGAGACGAAGTTCCAGGTGATGTAGCGCGGGCCGTCGAGCGGCTCGCCGCCGATCACCACCAGCCGCACTGGCGCGGTCACCGGCGCCGTGAGGTTGGCGCCCTGCCCGTCGGGCAGCACGGCCATGGTGTGCATCGGCACGGCCACGCCGTCGAGGCCGATGTCGCCGTCGATCGGATAGACCGCGAGCTCGGGCGCCAGCGCGGGCAGCGCGAAGCTCGCGCCGGCCGGCAGCGCGATGTCGAGGTAGACGGTCTGCGAGAAGGTCGTGACCGGCGAGCGTTTGCCGAAGGCCTCGCCCACCAGCACGCGCACGCCCACGCCCTGCTCGAACAGCGCGGGAATCGCGTCGGCCGCGGTGTGCTCGAAGGCGGGCTCGACCTCTTCATGGGCCTGCGGCAGCGCGGCCCACAGCTGCAGGCCGTGATTGACGAAGCTCTCGGCCAGCAGGCGCTCGGGCTTGCGTTCGGAGTGCACGATGCCGCGGCCCGAGGTCATCCAGTTGATGGCGCCCGGCAGGATCTCCTGCACGCTGCCGATGCTGTCGCGATGCATCATCGCGCCCTCGAACAGGTAGGTGACGGTGGCCAGGCCGATGTGCGGATGCGGGCGCACGTCGTGCGAATTGCCCGGCTGCTCGGTGGCCGGGCCGAAATGGTCGAAGAACACGAAGGGCCCGACCGAGCGGCGCACGGCCGCGGGCAGCAGGCGCCGCACGTTGAAGCCGCCCCCCAGGTCCTTGTCGTGCGGTTGCAGCAAACGGGTGGTGGGGGTGGCGTCGGTCATCGTGTTCTCTCCGTGGGTGCCCCGGGCCGGGTGCGGCCCGCGCAGGCGGTGGTCAGCCGCGCGATCTTGCCACCGCGGCCACGCGCTCGCCGAAAGACCGCGCGGTCTCGAGGTCACCGCGGGGAATCTCGGCCGGGCTCGCGTCCGAGGGCGACTGCGTCAGCAGGCCGCCGTAGCCGCCGATGTAGTTGGTCGAATCGCGCGTGGCGGCCTTGTTGTTGGTCGGCAGGATGCCCATGCTGACCCAGATGCCGCTGTGCTGCATCGCGAGCGTCCACAGGTAGGTCAGGGTCGTGACCTTGTCGCCGTTGATGGTGGCGCTGTTGGTGAAGCCGGCGAACAGCTTGTCCTTCCAGCCCTGCGTGTACCAGACCTTCGACGATGCATCGGCGAATTTCTTGAACTGCCAGCTCACGCCGCCCATGTAGGTGGGCGAGCCCAGGATGATCGCGTCGGCCGCGGCCAGGGTCTCCCAGCCGCCCTCGGGCAGGTTGCCGTCGGCGTCGATGGCGAGCAGTTGCGCGCCCGCGCCGTCGGCCACGGCCTGCGCCACGCGCTGGGTATGGCCGTAGCCGGAATGGAAGACGATGACGATGTTGCTCATGTTCGATGGCTCCTTGCGATGGGAATGGATGCGGGGATCAGCGCTTGTCGATGCTGAAGCGGCCGGGACCGAAGGCGGCGAAGGCGAGCAGGCCGCCGGCGATCGCGATGTTCTTGTTGAAGTTGATCTGCTGCGCCATCTTCATCGCGTCGGGCACGGCCCAGTACTTGTGGAAGAACAGCGCGGTCGCGACCGTGAAGATGGCCATGGCGATCGCGGTCCAGCGGGTCTTGAAGCCCAGCAGCAGCGCGATGCCCAGGCCGAGCTCGACCACGATCGCGATCGCCGCCGCCACTTCGGGCAGCGGCAGGCCGGCCGAGGTGATGTAGCCCACGGTGCCGCCGAAGCCCATGAGCTTGCCGATGCCGGCGGGGATGAACAGGTAGGCGATCAGGATGCGGCCGATCAGCGCCAGCGTGTCCTGTGCGCCGTTGGGGGTGGTGGTGGTTGTCATGGTTCGAACTCCTCGGTTGTGTTGAATGGAATGAAAGGAACGGGTCGCTAAGAAAAGGCCGGGCCCTCGCCCGGCCGCGGGAACATCAGGCGGCGAGGTCGAACACCAGCACCTCGGCATCCTTGCCGCCGGCCAGCGTCAGCCGCGATTCGCCTTCGAGCAGCGCGGCGTCGCCGCCCGCGAGCTTCTGGCCATTGACCTCGAGCTCGCCGCGCACGAGGTGCACGTAGCCCTTGCGCTTCGGGTCGAGTGCGAGGCTCGCGCTCTCGTCGCCGTCGAGCAGGCCCGCGAACAGGCGCGCATCGGCATGCACCGTCACCGAGCCGTCGGCGCCGTCGGGCGAGGCCACCAGGCGCAGCTTGCCGCGCTTCTCGGCGGCATCGAAGTTCTTCTGCTCGTAGCCGGGCTCGATGCCGCGCACATTGGGCTGGATCCAGATCTGCAGGAAGTGCGTGGTCTCGTCGGCCTTGTGGTTGAACTCGCTGTGCATCACGCCGCGGCCGGCGCTCATGCGCTGCACGTCGCCCGGCGGGATCGACTCCACGTTGCCCATGCTGTCCTTGTGCGCCAGCTCGCCCGACAGCACGTAGCTGATGATCTCCATGTCCTTGTGCCCATGGGTGCCGAAGCCGGCGCCCGCGGCCACGCGGTCCTCGTTGATCACGCGCAGGTTGCCGAAGCCCATGTGGGCCGGGTCGTAGTAGTTGGCGAAGGAAAAGCTGTGGAACGAGCGCAGCCAGCCGTGGTCGGCATAACCGCGTTCCTGGGATCTACGGACTTGCAACATCTTCGGACTCCTTGGGCCGAACCCGTGGGGATCTTCGGCCTTCTTCGTATGCCGCGCCGGATGCGCAGCGGATGGGAAGAACTTTAGGCTCGCGCCCCCGAGGGAAAAGCGCCGCGCTTTGATGGCATCATTCAAATTTTTTGATCAATGGAGCCGCGACCATGCCCAGCCCCCGCGACGTGCTGACCCCCGATGCGCTCGCCATGCTGCAGACCGTGGCCCACACCGGCAGCTTCGCCGCCGCGGCGCGCGCGCTCGACCTGGTGCCCAGCGCGCTGAGCTACCGCGTGCGCCAGATCGAGGACGCGCTCGACGTGCTGCTGTTCGACCGCAGCGCGCGCCAGGCGAAATTGACCGAGGCCGGCGCCGAGCTGCTGCGCGAGGCGGCGCGGCTGCTCGGCGAGATCGATGCCGTGGCCAACCGCGTGAAGCGCGTGGCCACCGGCTGGGAGCCGATGCTCACGATCGCGGTCGACAGCGTGATCGCGCGCGATCCGCTGCTCGACCTCGCCACCGCCTTCTTCGCGCTCGAGCCGCCGACCCGCCTGAAGCTGCGCGACGAGACCCTGCTGGGCACCATCGAGGCCCTGAGCAGCGGCGAGGCCGACCTCGCGATCGGCGCGGTGCTCGACGCCGCCAGCCTGGCCTTCACCGCCACCGGCCTGCGCAGCCTGCCGCTGGGCGAGCTGCGCTTCATCTACGCGGTGGCGCCGCACCATCCGCTGGCGCGGCTCGAGGAACCGCTGAGCGACGCCGTGCTGCGCCAGTACCGCGCGGTGGCCGCGGCCGACTCGGCGCGCAGCAGTCCCGGCATGACGGTCAACCTGGTCGGCGGGCAGGACGTGCTGACCGTGCCGACCATGCAGGCCAAGCTCGCGGCGCAACTGCACGGCCTGGGCGGCGGCTTCCTGCCCGAGCCGATGGCGCGGCCCTACATCGAGGCCGGCCACCTGGTCGAGCGCCGCACCGAGCGCCAGCCGCCGCTGGGGAGCATGCACTGCGCCTGGCGCGTGCGCGCGGCGGGCAAGCCCGGGCGCGCGCTCGAATGGTGGCTCGCGCAGTTCGAGCACGAGGGCACGCGGCGCGCGCTGCTCGAGCGGCACCGCGGCCGCTGATGCCTCGAGGGCGCGCATCGTCGTTTGCCCCAGGGTGGCTGCGGCGCGCGCGCAGACCGGGTTAGAGTCGGCGCAGCATCCAACCGTCTTCACCTCGTCACAAGAAAAGGGTCCAGCAATGACCACTCGTCCTCGCGCCAAGGCAGACCGCCACCGAAGCCCGGCCCCCTCCCCCGACACAGCCTCCGACACAGCCGCCACGGCGCCGCGCCATTACGCCGTCGTCGGTGCCGGCATGGCCGGCGTGGCCTGCGCGCGCACGCTGGTGCAGGCCGGCCATCGCGTCACGCTGTTCGAGCGCGGCGACGGCGCGGGCGGCCGCATGGCCAGCGTCGACACCGCCTTCGGCCGCTTCGACAGCGGCGCGCAGTACTTCACCGTGCGCGACGCGCGCTTCGCGCAGGCACTCGAGACCGTGCCCGGCCTGTGCCGGCGCTGGAGCGCCAACCTCGTGCGCGTGCTAGATGCCCACGGCCGCGTGGCCGAGGCCGCGCTGCCCTCGCTCGAATCGCACTGGGTGGCCCAGCCCGGCATGGACTCGCTGGTGGCGCAATGGGCCCAACCGCTGGGCGACAGCCTGGTCACCGGCACGCAGGTCACGCGCATCGAGCCCGATTCGCTCGATGCCGCGCGCTGGCAGCTGCGCACCGCCGGTGCCGGCGACTCGCAGCGCGTGTACTCGGGCTTCGACGCGGTGCTGCTCGCGGTGCCGCCCTCGCGCGCCCGCGCGCTGCTCGAGGACGGCAAGCTGTCGCGCAGCATCAGCCGCCAGGTCGAGCCGGTGCGCATCGCGCCGTGCTGGACGCTGATGATCGCCTTCCCGCAGGCCAACCAGCCGACCATGTCGCACCTGGGCCCGCAATGGAACGCCGCGCGCAGCACGCACCACCGCGTGGCCTGGCTGGCGCGCGAATCGTCCAAGCCCGGGCGCGAACGCATCGAGCGCTGGACCCTGCAGGCCAGCGCCACCTGGTCGCAGGAACACCTGCGCGACGACGCGCCGCGCATCGAGGCCAAGCTGCTGCGCGCCTTCTCCGAGATCACCGGCATCCATGCCACGCCGGCCCATGCGCAGGCGCTGTGCTGGGCCGAGGCCCAGACCCAGGTGCCGGTGGGCCAGAGCCACCTGTGGGACGCCAAGGCGCGCATCGGCGTGGCCGGCGACTGGTGCATCGGCCACCGCGTCGAGGACGCCTTCGTCTCGGGCCTGTCGCTCGCGCTCGCGGCGCTGTAGTTCACGTGCCGGGGCCGGCCGCGGCCCCTTGCCGTTTTTTCATGCCTCCCGTCGGCCGCTTCGCTCCCTCGCCCACCGGCCCGCTGCACGCGGGCTCGCTGGTCGCCGCGCTCGCGAGCTGGCTCGACGTGCGCGCGCACGGCCCGCGGGCGCGCTGGCTGGTGCGCATCGAGGACGCCGACACCGAGCGCTGCCTGCCGGGCATGGGCGGGCGCATCCTGCGCCAGCTCGCCGACTGCGCGCTGATCCCCGACGAGGAACCCGTGTGGCAGACCGCGCGCACCGCGCGCTACGAGGCCGCGCTGGCGCGCCTGCGCGAACGCGGCCTCGCCTACCCCTGCGGCTGCTCGCGCAAGGACATCGACGAAGCGCTCGCGCGGCTCGGCCAGCGCCACGAGCGCCATGGCGAGCGCGTCTATCCCGGCACCTGCCGCGATGGCCTGCACGGCAAGCCCGCGCGCGCCTGGCGCTTCGCCACGCAGAAGTTCGAGGCCGCGGCGCCGGGCGAACTCCACTGGACCGACCGCCGCCTCGGCGATCAACGCCAGGACGTGAGCCGCGAGGTCGGCGATTTCGTGCTGCGCCGTGCCGACGGCCCCTGGGCCTACCAGCTCGCGGTGGTGGTCGACGATGCCGACCAGGGCGTGAGCGACGTGGTGCGCGGCGAGGACCTGGCCGACAACACCGCGCGCCAGATCCTGCTGCAGCGCGCGCTCGGCCTGCCGACGCCGCGCTACCTGCACACGCCGCTGGTGCGCGGCGCCGACGGCCACAAGCTCTCGAAGCAGAACGGCGCGGCGGCCTTCGACACCGCCACGCCCGAGGCCGCGCGCGCCGCGCTCGAGGCGGCCGCGCGCGTGCTCGGCCTGGGGCTTGCTGGCGGTGCCTCGTGCGCCGAGGCGCTGGCCGGCTGGGTGCCCGCATGGCGCGCTCTCTACAATTCGCGGCCGCAATGACCTTTCCCGACACCGTGTCCCACGACCTTCCGCCCGCCGACGACGCAGCGGGCGACAGCCCCCAGCCCCATCCCCTGCACCGCCGTCTCAAGAGCTTCGTGAAGCGCGGCGGCCGCACCACCGACGGCCAGGCACGCGCCTTCGCCGAGCTGGGCCCGCTGTTCCTGCTGCCCTACCGCGAGGAGGCGCTGGACCTGGCCGCGGCCTTCGGCCGCGAGGCGCCGACCGTGCTCGAGATCGGCTTCGGCATGGGCGAGGCCACGGCTCACATCGCGACCGTGCGGCCCGACACCAACTTCCTCTGCTGCGAGGTGCACGAGCCCGGCGTGGGCGCGCTGCTCAAGCGCATCGGCGAGCAGAGCATCCCGAACATCCGCATCTGCGCGCACGATGCCGTCGAGGTGCTCGACCACATGCTGCAGCCCGCCACGCTGGCCGGCGTGCACGTGTTCTTTCCCGATCCCTGGCACAAGAAGCGCCACAACAAGCGCCGGCTGATCCAGGCCGAGTTCGTGACCAAGCTCGCGCGGCACCTGCGCCCCGGCGGCTACATCCACTGCGCCACCGACTGGCAGCCCTATGCCGAGCAGATGCTCGAGGTGCTGTCGGGCGAGCCGCTGCTGCGCAACACCGCCGCCGACTACGCGCCCAAGCCCGATTACCGGCCGCTGACCAAGTTCGAGAACCGCGGCCTCAAGCTGGGCCACGGGGTCTGGGACCTGGTGTTCGAGCGCGCCTGAGCGCGGCGCCCCTTCGTCAGTCTTCGACGACGAAGCGGAACGGCAGCCGCATCGCGCTGCGCAGGCCCTGGCCGTTCGCATCGCGCGCCGGCTCGAAGCGCCAGGCCTCGAGCGACTTCGTCACCGCCTGCGACAGCAGCGGATGCGGTGAGCTGACGATCCGGATCCGATCGGCGCGGCCCTCGGGGTTCACGTCGAAGGCCGCGACCACCGTGCCCGCCACGCCCTGCTCGGCCAGCTGCGAGGGATAGCTCGGGATCGCGCGCTGCAGCACGCGCGCGTCGGACACCGGCGCAGGCCGGCGCGCCGGCGTCGGATCCGCCATGGGAGGGGCTGCGATCGTGGGTGGCGCGGCGACCTCCAGCGTCGGCGTCCCGCTCCCGCCCGGCGAGAAACCTACCTCCGGCGGCTCCGGCGCCCGGTTCCTGGCCAGGTCGGTGCAACCGGCCACCACGGCACATCCCAGTGCCAGCACGACGATCTTGTTCATGGCGGCGATTCTGCAGTGCGCAAAACTTCCCGCCGGGCATCCAAATTGCTACACTTTTTTACTATTTTGAGCAAAAGGTGTCCGATGAACGACGCACGCAGACAGTGGCTGATGAAGACCGGCGCCCTGCTGACCCTGGGCAGTGCCCTGCCCCGCGCGTTCGCGCAGACCCCTCGCGCGGCCGTGGCCGCCGGTGCCCGCGTGGTGCTGCTGGGCCAATCGGTGCCGCTGACCGGCACGGCCGGCGAGATCGGCCTGGCCTTCGCGGCCGGCAGCCGGCTCGCGGTGAGCGACTTCAACGAGCGCAATGCCGCCAGCGGCCTGCAGCTCAAGCTGCTGCAGCTCGACGACGGCTACGACGCCGCGCGCGCCGCAACCAACGCGCGCACCCTGCTGTCGCGCGACAAGGCCGACATGCTGTTCGGCTTCGTCGGCACCGCCAGCAGCAATGCCGGCGCCGAGGTCGCCACCCAGCAGGGCAGCCTGCTGTTCGCGCCCTTCGCGGCCTCGGACACCCTGCGCGGCCCCGCGCATCCCAACGTGTTCCATGTGCGCCCCGGCATGATCGACGAGGCACTGAAGATCGTGCGCCAGTGCGCCACCGTGGGGCAGACCCGCATCGCGCTGGTCGGCGACGACGACGCGATGGGCAATGCCGGGCTCGCGGCGGTGCAGCAGGCCGTGACCGAACTCAAGCTGCCGCCGCTGGTCGCCACCGCGCTGGTGCCCGCGGGCGGCGGCAAGGCACTCGAGGAGGCGCTCAAGGCGGTACAGAAGCCCTCGCCCCAAGCCATCGTGCTGGTGTCGCTCTCGGGCACCACGGCCAATGCCATCCGTGCGCTGCGCAAGAGCGGCTACACCGGCAGCTTCATGGCCTTCTCGATCGTGGGCATCGACCCGCTCTACGCCGAGCTCGGCAAGGACATCGGCGGCATCGTGATCTCGCAGGTCGTGCCCTCGCCGCGGCCCTCGGCGATCCCGATCGTCAAGGAGTACCGCGCCGCTGTCGACAACTCCGACCAGGCGCCCTCGTACGAGGGCCTCGAGGGCTTCATCGCCGCCAAGACCGTGGGCGAGGCGGTGCGCCGCGCGGGCCGGAGCTTCACGCCGCAGAGCCTGCAGCGCGTGATGAGCGCGATGACCGACTACGACGTCGGCGGCTTCCGCATCAACCTGCGCCCGGGCCTGCGCGACAACGTGCGCAGCATCGACCTGATCAGCATCTCGTCGGACGGCCGCGTGCTGCGCTGAAGCCTCAGGCCAGGTTCGGGTGGTAGCCCACGGGCGAATAGATCACCACGAGCGCCGTCGCCGGTCCCGCGAGCGCATGCCCGCGGTGCGGGATGCGCGCGTCGAAATGCAGGGTGTCGCCGGGCTCGAGGATGAACTTGTCGCCGCCGACCTGCCATTCCACCCGGCCCGTGAGCACGTGCATCATCTCCTCGCCCTCGTGCTCGAAGAACACGAACTTGTCGACCTTGTCGGGGAAGGTGAACAGGAAGGGCTGCAGCGCGCGGTCGGTGGTGGCGTCGGTCAGCGCGAAGTAGTCGTAGCCGAAGGCGCTGCCGCCCATCACGGTCGGGCGCTTGTCGGCATGCCGCACCAGGCTCACGCCGCGCCAGCTCTGCTGCGCATGCGCGTTGTCGGTGAGCAGGCTCGCGGCCTCGATGCCCAGCACGCTCGCGATGCGCGCCAGCGAGCCGATCGGCGGCACCTTCTGGCCGCTCTCGATGCGCGAGAGATAGGCCTTGCCGAAGCCGGCCTGCTCGGCCAGCGCCGCGAGCGTGAGGCCCGCCTCGAGGCGCCGCTGCTTGAGGCGCACGCCGAGGTCCACGTGGGCCGGCACCTCGGCGGGGGCCGCTGCAACGGCAGGAACGGCGGGGGCCGCCGCGCGCCTGGACGGCCGGGCGGTTTTCTTTGAAGCAACCATGCTCCGAATTTAACGGAACCGGTTTACCGCCCGGCACATCCGGTTGCCCGGATGGTCGGCCCCGCGCGAGAACGACTCAGTTCTTGTCGGCCTCGAAACCCGCCGCGTTGAAGAACACGTTGGGCTTGCGGTAGATCGCGAGGATGGTGCAGCCCTCGTCCGAGCGCGTCTCGTGCAGCGAGCCCGGCTGGCGCCAGACGAACTGGCCCGCGCGGCAGATGCCGTCGTGGTCCGAGAACGAACCCTCGAGCACCCAGCTCTGTTCGATCTCGGGATGCCTGTGGAACGGCAGCACCGCGCCCGGCTCCCACTTGAGCAGCACCGTCATCTCGCCCGATGCGTCGTCGCGGTAGAGCACCTTCATCTGGATCTTCGGGAATTGCGAGGGCCGCCATTCGAGCGTGGCGGGATCGACGTAGACGGAACCACCGATGGTGGGCTGCAGCTTGCCGGAGAGGCGTTCCTTGAAGACGGCGGACATGTGTGTGACTCCTGTGGATGGGGTGGTGGGGAATGGGACGTCTCCGCGACGGGTGGCACCAGCTTTGGACCGATGTTTCCCGACGGGCAACTCCTGGAAATGACTTGAGCCTCAGCCCGCGAAGCGCAGCCGATTGGCCTCGCGCGCGGCGCCGTATTCCATGATCCGAGCCACCTCGGCCGCGGGCGCGGGGCCGAAGCGCCGCTCGATCAGGTGCAGCGTGGCGTCGATGCACAGCGTGACGCCACCGCCCGTGACCACGCGGCCGTTGTCGACCACGAGCGCGGGCTCGGTGCGGATCGCCGGATAGCGTTGCCGCAGCTCGTCGAGCGGCGAGGTCTCGGGCGGCACCACCTCGAACTTGGTGGTCGCGCGCAGGCCGTCGAGCACGCCGGCCTCGGCCAGGATCATCGCGCCGGTGCAGACCGAGCAGACCAGCGCCGCGGGCGCGACGCGGCGCACGAACGCGAGCACGCGCGCATCCTGCGAGGCGGCGCGCCAGCCGGGCCCGCCGGGCACCAGCAGCACGTCGACCTCGCGCACCTCCTCGAAGCTGCGGCTCGGCAGCACCTGCAGGCCGTTGGCGAGCGTGACCGGCGCGCGGTCGAAGGACACGGTCTCGTAGCCGAGCTCGGGGATCACGCGCCGGGCCATCGAGACCACGCCGATGGCGGCGAGGTCCACGGGTTCGATGCCCTCGTAGAGCAGGAAGGTCATGTGCATTCGCGGGTCTTTCGTTCTGGATGAAAAGGCGTGGGGCACCACGCTCAGAAGTTGCGCACCGAGTCGTCGCGCGTCTCGTGCGCGAAGAAGGCCGCCACCAGGGTCACGCAGGCCAGGCCGATCAGCATGATCGACACGCCCGCGGTGCCGCCGAGCTTGCCCACCAGCAGGGTGGCGAGGATCGGCGCGAGTCCGCCGCCGAGCGCGGCCGACACCTGGAAGCCGAACGAGGCACCGGTGTAGCGCACGCGCGCACCGAAGAGTTCGGGGAAGTAGGTGGCCTGCGGGCCGAACATCAGGCCGTGGCCGAAGCTCAGCGCCACCGCGGTCGCGGCGATGATGATCCACGGATCGCGCGTGTCGACCAGCCAGAACAGCGGGAACGCGAAGACGATGGTGAAGAGCGTGCCCGCGAAGTAGAACGGGCGACGGCCGATGATGTCCGACAGCCAGCCGAACAGCGGAATCGTCACCACCTCGATCGCCGCCGCGACCATGATCGCGTTGAGCAGCATCTCCTTGGGCAGGCCCAGGTTCTTGGTCGCATAGACCACCATGAACACCGTGAGCATGTAGACCCACGAGACCTCGCAGATCTTCAGGCCGACCGCGACCAGGAAGTTCTTCGGATCGCGGAACACCGCCTCGGCGAAGGGATTGCTCGCGATCTCCTTCTTGGCCTTCATCTCGAGGAACACCGGCGACTCCGACACCCGCGTGCGGATGAAGGCGCCGAGCGCCACCAGCACCACGCTCAAGAGGAAGGGCACGCGCCAGCCCCAGGCCATGAAGTCCTCCTCGGGCAGGGTCGACACCATCGAATAGACGCCGGCCGACAGGATCAGGCCGATCGGGAAACCGACCTGCACCAGGCTGCCGCAGAGCCCGCGCCGCCGCCTGGGCGCATGCTCGAGCACCATCAGCGCCGCCCCGCCCCACTCGCCGCCCAGGCCGATGCCCTGCACGATGCGCAGCACGATCAACAGGATCGGCGCCCAGATGCCGATCTGCTGGTAGGTCGGCAGCAGGCCGATGGCGAAGGTGCCGAGCCCCATGATCGCGAGCGTCAGCAAGAGCATCGACTTGCGGCCCAGCCGATCGCCGAAGTAGCCGAACACCGCGCCGCCGAAGGGCCGCGCGAAGAAGCCCACGGCCGCGCTGCCGAGCGCGGCCAGCGTGCCCATCAGCGGGTCGTCGGCGGGAAAGAAGATCTTGTTGAAGACCAGCGCGGCGGCGGTGCCGTAGATCAGGAAGTCGTACCACTCGATGATGGTTCCGACCGAACTGGCGAACACGACACGGCTGACTTCGGAGCTGTCGGTCTCGGCCGACCGTCCCTCCTGGGCCAGCGCGGGATTTGCGGGGTGATTCATGGTGGTGGCTCTCCGATGCGAGGTTGATGGCTCTGCTGACGGGGACCGCCCGCCTCGGGGGCGGTGGCGGCGTGGGTTGCCCGTTTTCGTGCACGGGCGGTGAAGCTGGGCGAAGATTAGTTTTGTTTCCCAATGGGAAACATATCGCTTTCCCTGAGAAGCAATATCCACCGTTTCAGGGCTGAATCCTGTAGAGGAGTTGCCCAGTTTTGGTAAATAAGTTTCCCATCGGGCTACTTCTTCGCAAGAGCCATGCCACGGGAGACGGCCATCGGGCAGGCGCGCGCAGGCCGCCGCCCGCGAGCGGAATGCATCGGTTCAGGGAAGGTCCGGGCGGAGCCGCCCGGCGGCTCAGGCCGTGCTGTCGCGCAGCAATTCGGCGAAGCGCTGCTGCACGTAGAGCGCGGTGGCGCCCAGCGGCCGCCCCTGCAGCCACAGCATGCGCACCGATAGCCGCGGCAGCGCCAGCGCGGGGCACGGCAGTTCCTTGAGGGCCTGGCGGTAGCCCTCGTAGTGCGCGATGTTGACGGGCAGCACGGCCCACCCGAGCTTGTCGGCCACCATCTCGGCCGTGCTGTAGAAGCTGTCGGAGCGCCACACGCGCGGGCTGTAGGCCACCTCGTGCACGTCGTCCGCATGCATCAGCAGTTGCCGGTGGCCGACCAGGTCCTTGCGCCGCACGGTGCGGCCGTCGGCCAGCGGATGGTCGACCGCCACGAACACACCCTGCGGCACGCTGCCGATGCGGCGCAACTCGAAGCAGGCGCGCGCCGGGCCGCGGTCGAAATGGAAGGCCACGCTGGCACGCTCCTGCTCCACGTAGTCGGCCACCTCGGTGGCGGTGCCGTTGAGCAGCGTGAGTTCGAGGCTCGGGAACTTCACCGAGATCTCTCGCAACAGCGTGGCGATGGCGGTATAGGGCAGCGCCTCGTCGAAGGCCATCGAGAGCGCGGCCTCGTTGCCGTCGTGCAGCGAGCGCGCGCGCTGGTCGAGCTGCTCGGCCTGGCGCAGCAGCTCGCGCGCCTCGAGCAGCAGCACCTGCCCCGCCTCGGACAGCTGCGCATTGCGCCGCGAGCGATCGAACAGCGCCACGCCGAGGTCGGCCTCGAGCAGGCCGATGGCGGTGCTCACGGCCGACTGCGCCTTGCCGAGCCGGCGCGCGGCCGCCGAGAACGATCCGCAGTCGGCGGTGGTGACGAACTGGCGCAACTGATCGACGGTCCACTCCATGGCGCTTGCCTTCTTATCTACTTTTCAGATGGATTTCGTCTTTATTCATCCATTCTAGTGAAGCAAGATCGGGACTCCAGGCGAGGCGACCCCGCCCCAGCCCGGGAAGAAAGAAGTCCGTTCGCATGCCGATCTCCCGTCTCGCGATGCCCCGCATCCCCACCGCCCCCCTCACCCTGAACTGGTGCCACGACCCCGCGCAGGAAGCCGCCATCGCCGCGCTGTTCATGCGCCAGCTGAGCCCGCGCTACATCTCGCATTCCGAGCTGCAGGGCGCGCGCGCGGTCGCGCCCGGAGAATGGCGCCGCGACCTGCCCGACGTGCTGCGCGCCGAACTGCGCGAAACGCTCGCGCTGCCGCCGGCCACGGCCGCCTCGCTGATCGCGACCGCGCATGCCGGCGACGCACTGGCCGCGATCGCGCTGGTGTCGATCGACGAGGCCCGGCGCGCCGCGCGCGCCTTCGCCACGCTCGACGACCTCGTGGTCGACGCACCGTTCCAGTCGGCCGGCGTCGGCGGCCAGCTGTTCGACTGGGTCTGCGCCGAACTGCGCCAGCGCGGCATCGCGCGCCTGTTCCTCGAGAGCGGCATCGACAACCGAGGCGCGCACCGTTTCTTCGAGGCGCGCGGCTGCATGCCGGTCTCGGTCACGATGCTCAAGGAACTGGAGGCCTGAGCGATGAATACCGTGTTCAGGAAATGGATCACCCTGGTGATCGTCTCGATGGCGCTGCTCCTGATCGTGGTCGACATGACCGTGCTCTACACGGCGCTGCCCACGCTCACGCACGACCTCGCGGCCTCCTCGTCCGAGAAGCTCTGGATCGTCAACGCCTACACGGTGGTGGTGTCGGGCTTCCTGCTCGGCATGGGCGCGCTCGGCGACCGCGTGGGCTACAAGCGCATGTTCCTCGCGGGCCTCGTCGTGTTCGGCGTGGCCTCGCTGTGCGCCGCCTACGCCGGCAGCCCCGGGGCACTGATCGCGGCGCGCGGCCTGCTGGGCGTGGGCGCCTCGATGATGATGCCGGCCACGCTGGCCATCATCCGGCTCGCCTTCGCCGACGAGCGCGAGCGCGCGGTCGCCATCGGCGTCTGGGCCTCGGTCGCCTCGGGCGGCGCCGCGTTCGGCCCGGTGGTCGGCGGCGTGCTGCTCGAGTACTTCTGGTGGGGTTCCGTGTTCCTCATCAACGTGCCGGTGGTGGTGCTCGCGCTGGTGCTCGGCGCCTGGCTGCTGCCGGCGCGGCGCGCGGGCGCCAGCGTGCACCCGAAGCCCTTCGACGTCGTCGGCTCGGTGCAGGTGTTCGTGGCGCTGGTCTGCCTGGTGCTCGCGATCAAGGAATTCGCCAAGCCCGTGCCCTCGGGCCTGGCGATGGGCATCAGCGGCGCCGCGAGCCTGCTGGCCATGGCGCTGTTCGCGCGCCGCCAGCGGCGCAGCGCGAGCCCGCTGGTCGACTTCCGGCTGTTCCGCGATCCGTACTTCTCGGGCGGCGTGATCGCGGCCATCGTGGCCTCGGTGGCGCTGATCGGCGTCGAGCTGGTGTTCAGCCAGCGGCTGCAGTTGGTGAGCGGCCTCTCGCCGCTGCAGGCCGGCCTGACGATCCTGCCGGTGCCGCTCGCTGCCTTCGTGGCGGGACCGCTCGCGGGCATGCTGCTGCCGCGCACCGGTTCGCGCCCGCTGATCCTCGGCGGCCTGCTGGCCACCGCGCTCTCGCTGTGCGGGCTGGCGCTGGCCGTCGATGCCACGGGCGTGCTCAAGCTCGCGGTGCTGGTGCTGCTGGGCCTGGGCGTGGGCGCGACCATCACGGCGGCCTCGAACGCGATCATGAACAACGCGCCGGCCGAGCATGCGGGCATGGCCGCGTCGATCGAGGAGGTGTCGTACGAACTCGGCGGCGTGCTCGGCATCGCGCTGCTCGGCAGCGTGCTCTCGTCGACCTACACGGCGACGCTGGCCATTCCCGACACGCTGGCGGTGCCGGCCTCCGCGCGCGACGGCATCGACGGCGCGCTGCTCGCGGCCGAGACCTTGCCCGCGCAGATCGGCACGCAGCTCGTGGCGCTCGCGCACACGGCCTTCGACCAGGCCTTCTTCGCGGTGATGGCCGTGGCCGTGGCGATCGTCGTCGCGGCGGCCTGTTCGGTGGCGCTGCTGGGCCGGCGCGTTCAGCCGTCGCGCACCAGTTGCTGAAGCGCGTTGAGCGACACCAGCTCGATGCGCCCGTAGCCCAGCGCGACCACGCCCTCGCCCGCCAGCGCATTCAGTTCCTTCGACAGCGTCTGGCGCGTCACGCCGAGCATCATCGCCAGCGCCTCCTGCGGCAGCGCCACGCGCTGGCGCGTGTGCTGCGACTGCGTGGCATCGCCGCGCGCCAGCACCAGCAGCCGGTGCGCGACGCGCGCGCGCAGGCTGCGCAGCGTGGCGTCCTCGGCCAGGCCGTAGAGCATGCGCACGCGCGCGGCCAGCATGGCGGCGATCGCGTTGGCGAACACCACGTCGCGCATCAGCTGGCCGAAGGACTGCGGCGAAATCACGAGCAGGTCGAGCGCCTCGAGCGCGGTGGCATCGTGGGTGCGCGGCGAGCCGTCGATCAGCGTGATCTCGCCGAACCAGTTGCCGGGCTCGAGCACCGCGAGGATCGCCTCGCGGCCGTCCTGCCGCAGCGACGAGATCTTGATGGTGCCCGCGGCCAGCCCGAAGAAGCCGCCGTCGGCGATCACCGGATCGCCCTGGCGGAACACCATGGCGCCGCGCCGCAGGTGGATCAGCTCGGCCGCGCCCAGCAGGTTCTCGCGCTGCGCACGCGGCATGCTCATGAACCAGGGGTTGGACTCCATCGCCGCGCGGTGGGCGGCGGACAGGCGCGGTTTCGAGGGTGCGGGCATGCGGTGCGGCGGTGGCCGGAAAAAAGGGGGAGGCCGGTGGCGCGAGACAAGTCGGCGACAGGCGCGGGCGGGGTTTACCAGCAGCCTCAATTGTCAAATTCTTGACAGTTGAGCGTCAAGCGCGGGTCTACAGTGCCCTCACCCACGAACAAGACCCACCGGAGACGACAACGATGAATGCACGGGCGAGCTTCAAGAGCATGCAGGACAGCACGCGCGAGGACTGGCAACTGATCGGCGGCGAATTCATGCAGTTCACGCGCGGCCTGCCGGAACGCGTGATCAAGCACCTGCAGATCCTCGAGGGCGACTACGGCGGCTTTCCGGTCGACCGCTACACCCACTCGCTGCAGACCGCCACGCGCGCGCTGCGCGACGGCCGCGACGAGGAGTACGTGGTGTGCGCGCTGCTGCACGACATCGGCGACACGCTCGGCAGCTTCAACCATCCCGACATCGCCGCCGCGATCCTCAAGCCCTTCGTGAGCGAGGCCAACCACTGGATGGTGCAGAACCACGGCATCTTCCAGGGCCACTACTTCTTCCACCACATCGGCCTGGACCGCGACCTGCGCGACAACTTCAAGGACCATCCCCACTACGAGCGCACGGCCGAGTTCTGTGCGCTGTACGACAACCCGGCCTTCGACCCGAAGGCCGAGACATTGCCGATCGCCGAATTCGAGCCGATGCTGCGGCGCGTGATGGCGCAGCCGAAGCAGAGCATCTACAAGGCGGCGCTGAAGGAGCCGGCTGCGGTTTGATACGCCGTCGAAAGCGGACATCAGGACGCAGAGGACGCGAAGGTTCCGCGAAGAGCGCGAAAAACAAAAAAAAAATTTTGCTGTCTTCTTTTGCGTCCTTCGCGAAACCTTCGCGCCCTCTGCGTCCGGCTGCCCGAATTCAACAACCTCCCAAGGACATCACCCCATGAATGCCACCACACCAACCGAAGTCCAGAAGCTCGTCTCCGCCGAGGAATGGCAGTTGCGCGTCGACCTCGCCGCCTGCTACCGCCTGGTGGCGCTGTACGGCTGGAGCGACCTCGTGTTCACCCACATCAGCGCGCGCGTGCCCGGCCCCGAGCACCACTTCCTGATCAATCCCTACGGCCTGATGTTCGACGAGATCACGGCCTCGAGCCTGGTCAAGGTCGACCAGCAATGCAACAAGATCATCGACTCGCCCTACCCCGTGAACCCGGCCGGCTTCGTGATCCACAGCGCCGTGCATGCCGCGCGCGAGGACATCCAGTGCGTGCTGCACACGCACACCAAGGCCGGCATCGCGGTCAGCGCGCAGAAGAACGGCGTGCTGCCGATCAGCCAGCAGTCGACCTTCGTGCTGGCCTCGCTGGCCTATCACGACTACGAGGGCGTGGCCTTCCGCGACGACGAGAAGCCGCGGCTGCAAGCCGACATGGGCCACGCCAACTTCCTGATGCTGCGCAACCACGGCCTGCTGACCTGCGGCAAGACCATTGCCGATGCGTTCCTTTCGATGTACACCTTCGAGAACACCTGCCAGATCCAGATCGCGGCCCAGTCGGGCGGCAGCGAACTCACGCAGGTGAACCCGCAGATCATCGAAGGCGTGGGCCAGGCGATGAAGGTGCAAAGCGGCGGCCTCGGCGGCATGTTCGTCTGGCCCTCGCTGATCCGCAAACTCGACCGCATCGACGACAGCTACAAAAACTAAGACGCGTCGATCCCGGTTTCCCAGGCTGCCAGCACCCGCGCGACGGGGGCCGGCAGCCATTTTTTTAGATCCAGAAGAACGATTGAGGAGACAAGACCCATGGACGCCACGCTCATCGTGACCCGCTTCCTGTTCGGCGCGCTCGCGCTCGTGATGTTCGGGCTCGGGCTGTCGCTCTCGCTCGACGATTTCCGGCGCCTGTTCCGGCATCCGAAGGCCGTGACCATCGCGCTGCTGCTGCAGGTCATCGGCCTGCCGCTGGCCTGCTACGCGATCATCGTGGGCTTCGGGCTCTCGCCGGTGTTCGCGATCGGGCTCATGCTGCTCGCGGCCTCGCCCGGCGGCATCTCGGCCAACCTGTTCTCGCACCTGTTCGGCGGCAACGTGGCCATGAACATCTCGCTCACGGCCGTCAACACGCTGCTGTCGATCGTCACCCTGCCGCTGATCGCCAACTGGGCCATCCACCATTTCGCGCAGAGCGGCCAGGTGGTGCCGCTGCAGACGCGCAAGCTGGTCGAGGTGATCGCCATCGTGCTGATCCCGGTGGCCATCGGCATGTTCGTGGCCTCGCGCCGGCCCGGCTTCGCGGCGCGCATGGAGAAGCCGACCAAGATCTTCAGCGGCGTGGTGCTCGCGGTGGTCACGGTGCTGGCGATCGCGAACGAGTGGAAGACCATGGCCGCCACCTTCGCCGAGATCGGCCTGCCGGTGGTGCTGTTCAACGTGCTGAGCCTGCTCGCGGGCTACTACCTGAGCCGCGCCGCAGGCCTCGAGAAGCCGCTGGCCACCGCCATCAGCTACGAGATCGGCATCCACAACTCCACCCTGGCGATCTTCGTCGCGGTCAGCGTGCTCGGCAGCTTCCAGCTCGCGCTGCCGGCGGCGGTGTATTCGGTGGCGATGTACGTCACCGCCCCGCTGTTCGGATGGTTGCTGCTGCGCCGCGGCGCGAGCGAGGCGGCGCCTGCGCGATGATGCGCGCATGGAACTGAGGCAACTGCGCTACTTCGTCAAGGTCTGCGAACTGCGCAGCATGGGCCGCGCGGCGGTCGAACTCGGCGTGGTCACCTCGGCGCTGAGCCAGCAGATCAGCCGGCTCGAGAGCGAGCTCGCCACCCGCCTGCTGCAGCGCAGCTCCACCGGCGTCACCCCCACCGATGCCGGCCTGGCCTTCCTGCAGCAGGCCCAGCTCACGCTGCGCCATGCCGACGACGCGGTGCGCGCGGCGCAGCAGGCACGGCTGTCGGGCCACGTGAGCGTGGGCCTCGCGCCCACCACCGCCACCGTGCTCGGCGTGCCGCTGATGCGCGCCATGCAGGAGCGCTATCCCGAGGTGCGGCTGCACATGGTCGAGGCGCTGTCGGGCCATCTCACGACCATGCTGCATGCGCGCCAGCTCGACCTGGCCGTGCTGTTCCAGACCGACACGCCGCGGCGCTGGAGCGTCTCGCCGCTCTTGGCCGAGAAGCTCTTCGTGGTGGCCTCGCCCACGCTCGCGAAGCGCCCCATGGGCACCAAGGTGCGGCTCTCGCAGCTGGCCGAGGTGCCGCTGATCCTGCCGAGCGGCAGCCACGGCCTGCGCGCCACGCTGATGGCGGCCTTCCTGCGCGCGCGCGTGCAGCCGAACATCGTGGCCGAGGTCGACGGCCTCGCGCTGCTGATGGACGCGGTGCGCGCCGGCTACGGCGCCACCGTGCAGCCCGGCGCCGCCACCGCGCGCCACGACCGCGACGACCTCGAGCTCACGCAGATCGCCGATGCCCACGTGGGCCGGCGCAACCTGCTCGTGAGCCTGTCGGACGACGAGCTCTCGCCGGCCGCGCTGGCCACGCGCGTGGTGGTGGCCGACACCGCGCGCAGCCTCGTTCGCGACGGCCGCTGGACCGGCGCGAGTCTTCTCGAAAACTGAACACCCGTTGCCTCATCCGGCCTTTCGCGTGAAGGCCGCGCTGCCTACAGTCTCCTGGATTCCAAGGAGACCCACGAGTGATAGACGTACTGGTTGTCGGCGGCGGCAATGCCGCGCTGTGCGCCGCCCTGATGGCGCGCGAAGCCGGCGCTTCGGTGCTGCTGCTGGAAGCCTCGCCCAAGGCATGGCGCGGCGGCAATTCGCAGCACACCCGCAACCTGCGCTGCATGCACGACGCGCCGCAGGACGTGCTGGTCGATGCCTACCCTGAAGAGGAGTACTGGCAGGACCTGCTGAAGGTGACGGGCGGCCTCACCGACGAGCACCTCGCGCGGCTCGTGATCCGCGCCTCTTCGAACTGCCGCGACTGGATGCGCAGCCATGGCGTGCACTTCCAGCCGCCGCTGTCAGGCGCGCTGCACGTGGCGCGCACCAATGCCTTCTTCATGGGCGGCGGCAAGGCGCTGGTCAATGCCTATTTCCGCAGTGCCGAAAGGCTCGGCGTGCAGATCCGCTACGACACGCCCGTGGCCTCGGTCGAGCTCGACGGCGAGCGCTTCGTGGCCGTGCGCACCGAGGCCGGCGAACGCATCGCGGCCAAGAGCTGCGTGCTCGCGGCCGGCGGCTTCGAGTCGAACCGCGAATGGCTGCGCGAGGCCTGGGGCCAGAACGAGCGCGGCGAATGGCCGGCCGACAACTTCCTGATCCGCGGCACGCGCTTCAACCAGGGCGTGCTGCTCAAGCACATGATCGCCGCGGGCGCCGACAGCATCGGCGATCCCTCGCAGGGCCACATGGTCGCCATCGACGCGCGCGCGCCGCTCTACGACGGCGGCATCTGCACGCGCATCGACTGCGTCTCGCTCGGCGTGGTGGTCAATCGCGAAGCACGGCGCTTCTACGACGAGGGCGAGGACTTCTGGCCCAAGCGCTATGCGATCTGGGGCCGGCTGGTGGCGCAGCAGCCGGGGCAGATCGCCTGGTCGATCATCGACCAGAAGGCGGTCGGGCGCTTCATGCCGCCGGTGTTCACCGGCACGCAGGCGAACACGCTCGGCGAACTCGCGCAGAAGATCGGCCTGGACGAAGCCACCTTCGTGCGCACCGTGCAGGACTACAACGCCGCCTGCCGCGTCGGCCGCTTCGACCACACCGCGCTCGACGACTGCCACACCGAGGGCCTCGCACCGGCCAAGACGCACTGGGCGCGCCCGCTCGACACCGCGCCCTTCCACGCCTACCCCGTGCGCCCCGGCATCACCTTCACCTACCTGGGCCTGAAGGTGGACGAGACCGCGGCCGTGCGCTTCGGCGGCCGCCCCAGCCCCAACCTGTTCGTGGCCGGCGAAATGATGGCCGGCAACGTGCTCGGCAAGGGCTACACGGCGGGCGTCGGCATGAGCATCGGCACGGCCTTCGGCCGCATCGCCGGCACGCAGGCAGCGAAGGCCGCCAAGAACATTTCGAAGAATTCCCCGGAGACCTCTCTTGCAGCAGCTCACTGATCTCGTCGCACGCGCGCGTGCCGATGCGGACGGCATCGGCGCCACCCCGTCGCGCGTGATCCCGATCCAGCCCGCCCTTCCGCTGACCGCGCCCGAGGGCGAGGTCGCGCGCATCCTGCAGATCTGCAACGCCTGCCGCTACTGCGAGGGCTTCTGCGCCGTGTTCCCCGCGATGACGCGGCGGCTCGAGTTCGGCAAGGCCGACACGCACTATCTGGCCAACCTCTGCCACAACTGCGGCGCCTGCCTGCATGCCTGCCAGTACGCGCCGCCGCACGAGTTCGCGGTCAACGTGCCGCAGGCCATGGCCCAGGTGCGCATGCAGACCTACCACGACTACGCCTGGCCCGCCGCGATGGGCTCGCTCTACGAGAGGGCCGGGCTCACGGTCGCGCTGGCCCTGGCCGGCGGCCTCGCGCTGTTCCTCGTGCTCGCGGTCGCGATGAGCGGCTCGCTGCTGCACGAACCGCTGGCCGGCAACTTCTACGCGATCTTCCCGCACAACTTCCTCGCGCTGCTGTTCGGCGCGGTGTCGCTGTTCGTGCTGCTCGCGCTGACGCTGGGCGTGCGGCGCTTCTGGCGCGAGGTCTCGCCGGCCAACGACCCCGGCAACGCGCCGGCCATGGCGGGCGTGCGCGGGCCCGCGAGCGCGGAGGCGGCGCACGATGCGCTGCGCCTGAAGTACCTGGGCGGCGGCCACGGCGAGGGCTGCAACAACGAGGACGACCGCTTCACGCTGTGGCGCCGGCGCTTCCACCACTTCACCTTCTACGGCTTCATGCTGTGCTTCGCCTCGACCTGCGTGGCCACGCTCTACCACTACCTGTTCGACCTGCATGCGCCCTATGCGCTGACCAGCCTGCCGGTGCTGCTGGGCACCGCCGGCGGCATCGGCCTGGTGATCGGCCCGGTCGGCCTCTTGTGGCTCAACCTGCGGCGCGACCCGGCGCATGGCGACGTCGCGCAGCGGCCCATGGACCGCGGCTTCATCGCGCTGCTGCTGCTGACCAGCCTCACGGGCCTGGCGCTGCTGGCCTGGCGCGACACGCGGTTCATGGCGCTGCTGCTGGCGGTGCACCTGGGCGTGGTGATGGCGCTGTTCCTCACGCTGCCCTACGGCAAGTTCGCGCACGGCATCTTCCGCTGCGCGGCGCTCTTGAAGTTCGCGATCGAGAAGCGCCTGCCCAGCCGCCTGCAGCTCGGCGCCGACTGAACCCCCACCGATATCGAAGAAAGGACCCGTGCGATGACCAACCCTGGCGTGCTCCAGATCCCCTCCATGAAGGACCAGTGCTCCGCCGCCGAATGGCAGGCGCGCATCGACCTCGCCGCCTGCTACCGGCTGGTCGACCTCTACGGCATGTCCGACATGATGGCCAACCACATCTCCTCGCACGTGCCCGGCGAGAAGGGTGCCTTCCTCATCAACCCCTACGGGATGATGTACGAGGAGATCACCGCCTCGAGCCTGATCAAGGTCGACCAGGACGGCAACATCCTGTCCTCGCCCGACTTCGGCGAGCTGAACTACGGCATCAACAAGGCCGGCTACGTGATCCACAGCGCGGTGCATGCCGCGCGGCCCGACGTGGCCTGCGTGATCCACACCCACAGCTGGGCCTCGATGGCCGTGTCCTCGCTCGAATGCGGGCTGCTGCCGCTCACGCAGACCGCGATGCGCTTCCTCAAGATCGGCTACCACGACTACCAGGGCGTGGTGCTCGACACCGCCGAGCAGGCTTCGCTGCTGGAAGACCTGGGCGACAGCGAGGCCGTGATCTTCCGCAACCACGGCGCGCTGGTGGTGGGCCGCAGCGTGGGCGAGGCCTTCAACTGGATGCACCGGCTCGAGCTGGCCTGCCGCGCGCAGATCGGCGCGATGTCGTGCAACACGCCGCTCAAGGCCGTGCCGCAGAGCGTGCTCGAGGAGACCTGGAACAACTACCAGCCCGGCACGCGCCGCCCCTACGGGCTCATGGAATGGCCGGCGCTGCTGCGCAAGCTCGACCGCATGGATCCGGGCTTCCGCGACTGAAGCCCCTGCCTCCCCCAGAAGAACCAAGACGACACCCGATGAAACGAAGACTGTTCCCCGCCGTGCTGGCGCTGCTCGCCGCGGCCATGGCCGTTCCCGCCTTCGCGCAGAAATTCCCGCAGAAGCCCGTCACGCTGGTCGTGCCCTTCGCGCCCGGCGGCAACCTCGACGTGGTCGCGCGCACGCTCGCGCCCGCACTCGGCCAGATCCTCGGCCAGTCGGTGATCGTGGACAACCGTGCCGGTGCCGGCGGCGCCATCGGCGCCTCGTACGTGGCACGCGCGCAGCCCGACGGCTACACGCTGCTGGTCAGCACGCCCAATGCGCTGGTCGTGCTGCCGCTGATGACGAAGACCACCTATGCGCTCGACAACTTCGCGCCCATCGGCCTCGCCGCCACCACGCCGCTGGTGATCGCGGTGCGCGGCCAGGGCCCGTACAAGGACATCGAGGGCCTGCTCACCGCCGCGCGCGGCAAGCCGGGCCAGGTCACGGCCGGCCATGCGGGCCCGGGCACCACCAACCACATCGCGCTGCTGCAGCTCGAGCAGGCCGGCAAGCTGAGCCTCAACACCGTGCCCTACAAGGGCTCGGCCCCGGCGCTCACCGACCTGCTGGGCGGCCAGATCGACCTGGTGGTGGACCAGCTCACGAGTTCGGCCGCCCACATCCAGTCGGGCATGCTGCGCGCGGTAGCCGTGATGTCGAAGGAACGCGACCCCGCGCTGCCGAACGTGCCGACCCTGCGCGAGGCCGGCCTCAAGGACTTCGATGCCACCACCGCCACCGGCCTGCTCGCGCCGGCCGGCACGCCCGCCGACGTGGTGCAGGCGCTCAATGCCGCGCTGCGCAAGGCGCTGGCCGACGAGAACGTGAAGCGCCGCCTGATCTCCGTCGGCAGCCCCGGCCAGGCCTCCTCGCCCGAGGAATGGCTCGCGACGCTGAAGAAGGAAGACGCGGGCGCCCGCCTGCTCGCGAAGAGCGGCAAGCTCAAGGTCGACTGAGGAGGCACGCCGCATGACCCGCCCCTGCCTGCCTCCCCGCGATGCCTTCGCACCCGTGGCCTTCGCACTGCCGCCCGGCGCCTGCGACAGCCATGCCCACGTCTTCGGCCCCTACGCACGCTTTCCGCTCGCCGAGGACCGCAGCTACACGCCCGCCGAATACCCGGGCGCTGCCTTCATCGCGCACCTCGACCGGCTCGGCCTCGCGCGCGGCGTGCTGGTGACCGGCAGCGCCAGCGGCACCGACAACGGCGCGGTGCTCGCGGCGCTCTCGCAGTACCCCGAGCGCCTGCGCGGCATCGCCGTGCCGCGCGCCGACACCGGCGATGCCGAGCTCGACCGCTGGCATGCGGCGGGCATCCGCGGCGTGCGCTTCAACCTGTTCCAGCGCGACGGCCATGCGGTCTACCGCAACGGCGTGGGCATCGAGGTGCTGGAAGCACTCGCGCCGCGCCTCGCGGAACGCGGCTGGCATGCGCAGATCTGGATCCACGCGCCCGACCTGGTCGAGCTCGCGCCGCGCCTGCTGCGCCTGGGCCTGCCGCTGGTGATCGACCACATGGGCCGCATGGCGGCCGCGCGCGGCATCGAGGATCCGGGCTTTCGCACGCTGTGCCGGCTGCTCGCCGACGGCAAGGCCTGGACCAAGATCTCGGGTGCCGACCGCAACACCGGCCTGGGCCCGCCCTACGCCGACATCGATCCCTTCGCCGAAGCGCTGCTGCAGGCCAATGCCGAGCGCGTGGTGTGGGGCAGCGACTGGCCGCACATCAACTACTTCGAGGCCGCGCAGGTGCCCGACGACGGCGCCCTGCTGAACCTGCTGGCGCGCTGGCTGCCCGACGCGGCGCAGCGCCGGCGCGTGCTGGTCGACAACCCGGCCGCGCTGTACGACTTTCCCCCGCCCGTGTAGAGCCCACCCACCCCCAGAGGATCACAAGAATGAAACGAGACAAGCCTTCCCTCCTGCCGCGACCGCTCCTGGGCCTGACCGCGGCCCTGCTGCTGGCCGCGGGCCTCGGCGCCGCGCCGCGCGCGCAGGCGCAGGCCGCCTATCCCGCCAAGCCCGTGCGCGTGGTCGTCGCCTTCACCGCGGGCGGCACCACCGACATCCTCGCGCGCGCCGTCACGCAGCAGCTGTCCGAGAAGCTCGGCCAGCCCTTCGTGATCGACAACAAGCCCGGCGGCGGCGGCAACATCGGCACCGAGTTCGTGGTGCGCGCGCCGGCCGACGGCTACACGCTGATCGTCAACTCGGTGGGCCCGATGGCCGTCAACCAGACGCTCTACAAGAGCCTGCCCTACGACCCGCTGCGCGACCTCGTGCCCGTGGTGCAGATCGCCGACGTGCCCAACGTGCTGGTGGTGAACCCCGAGGTGCCCGCGAAGACGCTCGAGGAGTTCATCGCCTATGCCAAGGCCAACCCCAACAAGCTCAACTACGGCTCGACCGGCATCGGCACCTCCTCGCACCTGTCGAGCTACATGCTCGGCAAGCGCATCGGCGCCGAGACGCTGCATGTGCCCTACAAGGGCGCCAACGCGCTCACCGACCTGCTCGCGGGGCGCATCCAGTTCATGTTCGCGACCATTCCCTCGGTGATCCCGCACATCCGCGCGGGCAAGCTGCGCGCCATCGCGGTCAGCAGCCTCAAGCGCTCGCGCTCGCTGCCCGACGTGCCGACCGTGGCCGAGAAGGGCTTCGGCGATTTCTCGGCCGGCTCCTGGTTCGGCTTCTTCGCGCCCAAGGGCACGCCCGCGCCGGTGATCGCGCTGCTCAACAAATCGGTCAACGACGCGCTGCCCTCGCTCGAGGCGCAGATGATCCGCGAGGGCGCCGACCCGGTGGGCGGCACGCCCGAGCAGTTCGGCAAGTTCACGCGGCAGGAGTACGAGAAATGGAAGAGCATCGTTCGCGAGTCGGGCGCGACGGCCGAATGAGCGCGCCGCTGCGCATTCTGATGACCGAGGCCGCCGCGCTTCAGGCCGGCACAGGCCTGGCCGAGGCATTGGCCGGCCGCGCGCACGTGGTGGTGGCAGAAGGCGCCGATGCCGACGTGGCCTTCGTCTCGCGCGACGTCACGGGCCTGTCGACCAAGCACGAGTTGCTGCCGCACACCCGGCGCTTTCACGATGCGCTGCGACATGCCCCCTCGCTGCGCTGGGTGCATGCCCATTCCTCGGGCGCCGACCGGCCCGTGTACGGCGAGCTGCGCGCGCGCGGCGTCGAGGTGACGACCTCCTCGGGCGCCAATGCGGGCGTGGTGGTACAGACCGCGCTGGCCGGCGTGCTGATGCTCGCGCGCCGCTTTCCGCAGCTGCTCACGGCGCAGCGCGACAAGACCTGGGCGCCGCTCGTGGGCAGCGGGCTGCCGCGCGACCTCGCGGGCCAGACCGCGGTGATCGTAGGCTGGGGGCCGATCGGGCAGGGCCTGGGCGCGCTGCTGTCGGCGCTCGGGCTGCGCGTGGTCTCGGTGCGCAGCAGCGCCGGAGCAGCGCTCGCGCCCGCCGTCGAGAGCGTGCGCTTCGAGGACATCGGCCGGGTGCTTCCGCGCGCCGACTGGCTGCTGCTCGCCTGCCCGCTGACCGAACGCACGCGCGGGCTCGTGGATGCCGCCGCGCTCGCACTGCTGCCACCGGGTGCGCGGCTCGTGAATGTCGCGCGCGGCGAGGTGGTCGACGAAGCCGCGCTGATCGAGGCGCTGCGCGGCGGCGCGCTCGCGGGCGCCTACCTCGACGTGTTCGCGCACGAGCCGCTGCCGGCCGACTCGCCCCTGTGGTCGCTGCCGAACGTCATCGTCACGCCCCACACGGCCGGCCATTCGGACGGCAACGAGGCGCGCGTGGCCGCCCTTTTCCTCGACAACCTGCGGCGCTGGAACGCCGGCCTTCCGCTGCTGAACCGCGTGGCCTGACAAGGTGTGAATAAACCTACTGCGCACCCCGATCTCGCACCTGCGGTCCTCACCGTACAGAGTGCGGCCCCGGTCCTCGGCGCGACCTCGGGGCGCTCGCTACGGTTTCTTCACACCTTGTGAGCGCCCCCCTTCACGACAACATCAAGACCCCACGACCATGAAAAGAC
>Ga0102589_1000566_pt1 | contig 70200 bp, 67 predicted proteins | sample AraplaMF_Col_mLB_FD_76858 | JGI IMG/M metagenome (GOLD analysis project Ga0102589, IMG submission 76858) | Arabidopsis root microbial communities from the University of North Carolina, USA - plate scrape MF_Col_mLB | ecosystem: Host-associated > Plants > Roots > Endosphere | place: USA...
GTTATTTATGTTTTCAGAAGAAGCCCCAGGGATGCCATTTTATTTAGCAAACGGCCAAACTATTCGAAATGAACTAGAGTCATATTTACGTCATTTACAAGCAAAATTTGATTACCAAGAAGTTCGGACTCCGTTGATGATGAACCAGCGTTTATGGGAGCAGTCAGGGCATTGGGATCACTATAAAGAAAATATGTACTTTACACACGTAGATGACCAAAGCTTCGCATTAAAGCCTATGAATTGCCCTGGACATATGCTGATTTTTAAAAATGATTTACATTCATACAGAGATTTACCAATTCGTATGGCTGAATTTGGTCAAGTTCATCGACATGAATTTAGTGGCGCATTAAATGGACTATTACGAGTTCGTACTTTTTGTCAGGATGATGCGCATATTTTTGTTACGCCTCAGCAAATTGAGGATGAAATTGCACTAGCCCTGAAAATAATTGATGAGGTATACAAGGTTTTTGGCTTCCAATACGATATTGAATTATCAACACGTCCAGTTGATTATATGGGTGATATTGAACTTTGGAATCAAGCAGAAGAAGCGTTGGAAAACGTACTAACTAATCTAGGTTTTCCTTTTACAATTAATGAAGGTGACGGCGCATTTTATGGCCCAAAAATTGATATTCATATTAAAGATGCCATTCATCGCAGTCATCAATGTGCAACAGTGCAGCTCGATTTTCAACTTCCTGAGAAATTCGATTTAACGTATATCAATGAACAGAATGAAAAAGTAAGACCTGTCGTTATTCATCGAGCGGTATTCGGTTCTATTGATCGCTTCTTAGGTATATTGATTGAGCATTTTGGAGGGGCGTTCCCAACGTGGCTTGCACCTCAGCAAGTTAAAGTAATTGGGGTTGCAGATAACCATCAAGGATATGTACTGCAAGTAGTTGATGCTTTACAAAAGGAACAAATCCGTGTAAGTATTGACGATCGACAAGAAAAGCTAGGTAAAAAAATTCGTGAAGCTCAAATGAAAAAAATACCTTATATTTTAGTGCTTGGTGATAAAGAAAGGGATAATCAACATGTCACTGTTCGTAAATATGGTCAACAAGCATTAATTGAAAAACCGTTGCAACAGTTTATAGAGGAAATAAAGCAAGAAATACAGCAAAAAGCTTTATCTTATAAAGGGGATTAAACAATTCAGCTCGCCGCTAGAAGGAAGTCATTTCCCTCTAGAGGCGAGCTGAAAAAATGATTGATATAAATGTAGTGATATATGTTTTGCAAAATTTACTAAAAAATGTTGATTTTTTCATCGATTTTGCTACTATAATTCAAATTTCAAGCATACAATAAATTAAACAACAAACAAAATAGATTTAATTGATAGTATTACTTTGATAATTACTATTTCCTAAAAGGATAGTTTGGGTCTCTGCGTCAATAACCAGGTATTTATGATAGGTCTCCTGATTATTTTGCTTAAAGGATGCTAAAAAATATACTTGTCGATTGGGATGAATAAAAGTATGTTGAGAGAGGTCTATTTTTTCACGTATAAAATTTGTTTTTAGCTGAAATGTTTCTTCAGCCTTTGGTACGTCCTTAAAGGCTATTTTTTGACGAATGTTTAAGGTAGCATCGTTATATTCCTCATAGATTGCCCTATCTAATTGGTGATAGAAATCATTCTCAGTACGAAATGTCTGATATTGATTATTTGGATATTTATAAGATGTAGTTCCAGAAGGTATGCAAAGAACCGGTGCTGTATTTTCTACTGAATCTTGAGGCTGCTGTAGTAAAAAGCTTGAAACGACCAATGATAAAAAAAATACCTGCATTTTTTGACCTCCTTTTTCCTGTCATAAAGAAGATATCCCATATTTATGTTATTTATACGTATCTTTACAACAGCAAAAGGAAATGGTGTGATTTTTATAACCAGAACCTTATATACAGGATAAAACTAGAATGATCATCGAAAATAGTTTTAGCTAGCTTTATTGATAGCTTTTGAATATTTATTTAGTAGGACATCTAATTCTTGACTACAATCTACCACGCTAGGATGGGTGAAACCTAAATCCATAGCCTTTTTATACATATCTTTCCTTTTATTTTCAATCTCCATCTTCAAGAATTGTTTAAACGATATCTTAACCAAAATCTTTTCCCCCTATAATTTTTTCTCCATATTCTTGAAATACCTTGACCTCGATTCAACTTTTTCATTGTATCTCACCTAAAATAAAAAATATGTCACATTGTGTATAGGTTGAGAAATTCGTATTTTAGTCATAGAAAAAAATATATCTTCTTATATGATGGAAAAAAACAAAGAATAGTCTAGTTGGATATTTCGACCTATTTATATTACTAATATTGTATTATTAATATGTTGTATAACCCTACACATTAGAATTTTAGGGTTTTTTTTTGACTTGATTTCATAAAATGGTTAGGGAGATATTTAATAGACTAGCAACTTTTTTACTATAAATATTTATGCAAATATCGACTGGAATCTTAATGGACTTTTTTTTCTTGTCGCAATTTATCAAATATACTTTTTTGTTGTTTGTTATTGAGGAGATTTCTTTCTGGTTGATAATGTTGAGAATTTTCGAAATATACAGAATGGTGGATAAATTAGTTTGTGAGTCTATTAAATGATAGGGGGGAGGTATAAAGTGTTGAAGTTAAAGTTACCAATATTAAGCGTTTTTGTCGTTTCTAGTTTAATATTAATAGCATGTTCAGAAGTGAAAACAAAATCAGGAGAATCTACTGCAGCTTCTAGCCATACCATTCAACATGTGGAAGAGTCTAATTCGACAACTCCCGTCATTGATAGAAATTATGATTTTACATATTTAGAGGAACTGACCGAGGAAAAAAGAAAATTATATGAAGAATTCTTAAGCAATGGGAATATTAATAGTTTAAAGACTTTTACACCAGAGGAAATGGTGTTAATTATGATGAATTTAATATTTGAGAATAATTTCGATAAATTATATGCAATTACTTACAATAACAATGAGCTTCCAGATAAACAAACCTTTATAGCAGAGTATATAGATTATTTATTAGATGAAGATATACAGAATTATTTAATGTACAGATACTATGATAGAATTTCTTTGGATAAAGATTCTAGCACTGAAAGTATAGCAATTGTTAAATTGGAGATAATTTTTGGAAGTGCACACTATCTCAAGATATATCCCATATTAAAAGAGGATGGTATGTGGAAGGTTGATTTATACAATTATATGAAAGAAAAGAAGGCAAAATCTGAAGAAAAGTAGAGGCGATATTAATGACCGTAATATATTTTGTAAGACACGCTCATTCTCACTTTACAGCGGATGAATACAATCGTCCGCTTTCTGACAAAGGGTTTGAGGATAGGGATCGTGTTACAAAATTATTTAAAAATAAAATAATCCATACTATATATTCAAGTCCATATAATAGAGCCGTTCAAACGGTGGAAGGCATTGCACAAGAACATAAATTACAGATAAATACAATTGATTCTTTGAAAGAAAGAATATTATCTACTGAAAATATACTTGATTTTGACGCTGCGATTCAACAAGTACGGAGTCATCCAAATTACGCATTTGAGGGTGGAGAATCAAATGAAATCGCAATGCAACGAGCTATTACTACCTTGCAAAAAATTATACTTGCACATCCAAATGACAATATCGTGATTGGTACACACGGCAATGTTATGGCCTTAATAATGCAATATTTTAACTTCTTTCAGCACATTTGCTGAAAAAAGTAAAAGCCTCCGGCGGATGTCACGGAATCGGAAAGGAGTTCTTTGTGCAAGCACAAAGCCGATTCCGGACGCAATTATGCCGAGGCATAATTGATCCAAAGTATGATTACTCATTTTGGAAAAAACTTTCAATGCCTGATGTATATCAACTTACATTTCAGCATTTGGTGTTACGAGATGTTCAAAGAATTTGGCAAGAATAGAGGAAGGGGCTGTCTACTGGCAGCCCCTTGGTTCATTTTATCGAGAATTTGCCGAAGTGGGAAATTTTCATAGAAACGAATAGCTCCTAAAGCAAAAAACCTAATTTTTATTAATGAAAACTTAATAAAATTAAAGTGTATAAGAGTTTTCATTGCATCGTTCCAAGTTCTTTGCGTGGCCATTATTCGCCAATGAAATGTCTGCAAAGCAAGTACAAAGCCGATTCCAGACGCAAGTATAGCTGAGGCATAATTGATTTGTAACTTCATCTGAGGCATCTATAAAATTCCTTAAAAAAATTATTTAATTTTTTTTAATAATTTCTGTAACCTTTTTTCGACTTAATCGTACATATTAATAGAATCTAAAACTAAGCAAAAATTTAGTAAGATTCACTTTCGCAAAAGACCAGGACTCACTTCATTGCTGAGATCCTGGTCTTTTTGTATTTGCTCCTAAAATCATCGCTTTATAAGAATAGAAAAAGGGGCTGTCTACTGGCAGCCCCTTAGGAAATTTTTTCGAGAACCTTATCCGAACGTATTTCCACCTGTGGAAAATTACTTATCCTATTTGAGTCCATTCTTCTCGTAATAGACCAAATAAAACTACATCATGAAATTGGCCAAAGCGGAAAATCTCATTTCGCAGAATACCTTCTTTTGTAAATCCACATTTTTCATAGGAACGAATAGCTCCTTTGTTAAAGCTAAAAACCTGAAGCTTAACTTTATTAATAGCAATATAATTAAAAATAAAATGTATGAGGGTTTTCATCGCATCCGTGCCCAATCCTTTACCATGCCATTGTTCACCAATCGATATGCCTACAAAGCAAGTACTGTTTTGCCAGTTGATTCCATAGACACCACAGGAGCCGATAAGCTCATTAGTCGACTTTTCAAATATACCGAAGATATACTCCTCTTTTTTGCCACTAATACCTTGAAAGAATGAAGAATGATCCTCAAAGGTATTTGGAAAGGGGATTTCGTCATTGGCAAGGAGCAACGATTTTTTTTCACTCTCAATTTTTACAAATGCCTCTAAGTCGGAGGAAGTCATTTGTTGTAAAGTAATAGATTGACCTGTAAGAAATTCTTTAAAATAATTTTCCATTATTTTCTCCCTTGTTCAAGGGCTGCAGTTAGAGTCTACACCCCTTAGATTATTTGTTGTATAAACAAAACGTCTACTGCACTTTCCGCACTCATATGCACAACTCCTTTTGTTTAGATAACTTTATAATAGCATTTTTGGTAATTAGTAGAAACTAATGTTTTTAACCAGGTATCGAATAGGAAAATATAAGTTATTATTTAAATGATCATCGGACGCCTCCAGTTATACGTTATGGTGATGGCCTTTGTGAAAGAAATTAAAAGAAACACCAGAATTTTATTTATTTTTTTTGAAGGACGCCAATTTGTCTGGTTATCTACATCTTGTTGCTCCATCCAATTTAGAAAATCCTCTGTGCAATGAATATCGTGGTCTAATACTGCTCTATATACATAAATCGAAGGAAGTACTAGGGATTTCTTAAGCAGTTCTTCTTTTCTATCAGTTTTAACTCTTCTAGAATACACATGACAGTTACTTTTCGCTTTGAAGCTCTCTCTAATAGATCCAAAATTACCACCTACCCTAAAATAAATTACTAAATCATGTTAGAATGCATTATATTTGTAATATATTCAATATATTTTCTAAAAGATGAGTTATGTCCAAGATCAAACTAAAGCAGAAAGAAGGAAGATTAAAAGCGAACTTTCAATAGGAAGATTAAGAGTACTAAAGATGAGAGGGAGAGCTTCGATGAGATTAAAATTATATGAAGAAAAAGATGATTACTTAATTGACCGATACACTATCACAGAGGAGCAGCTTCGTTATACGATGTCTCCGAAAGCGAGCATTGAACTAGTAAAGCAAGACAAAGATCGTCATGCTGTTCTTGTATTAGACGAAGATAAGCTCGTATCCTTCTTTGTATTGCATGAAAATGAGGGCGTTAAGCCATATTCATCTAATGAACAGGCTATTTTAATTCGTGCCTTTTCGACAGACTTTTATGAACAAGGTAAAGGCTATGCGAAAGCGGCATTACAGCTTTTGCCGGACTTTGTTTTGGAGCATTTTCCGAATATTAATGAGCTTGTGTTAGGGGTTAATCAACCGAATACTGCCGCACAATCACTTTATAAAAAATGTGGATTTGTCGATGAAGGAAAGTTGGCAACAGGTTTCAGGGGTGAGATTAAGGTGATGAGTTATTACATTAGTAAAATTGATAAAGAAAAACTTGATTAGAAATGCTGTACTTCAGATAAAACATTTCGTCATACAACCATGAAAGAATGAGGTGAACAGAATGACACAATTGCTGGAAGCACGTATGGAGCATTTAGATGAAATATGTGGAATTGATCAAGAAGTAATTGGGGATTTTTCGAGAAGGGAATATTTGCGTACTGCCATTAACGAAAAGCGTTGTATCATTCAGCAAAGTGAAAAAGGGATTGCTGGTTTTCTTATTTTTACGAATGACTTTTTTGAAAATAGCTTTATCTCATTAGTTATTGTTAAGCCAACTGAAAGGAGAAGGGGAGTTGCCTCAACATTATTAGATTTTTATAAAGAAATGGCCACCACTCCAAAAATCTTTTCATCTACTAATCAATCAAATACTAGTATGCATAAAGTATTTGAAAAGGCTGGATTTATTAAAAGTGGGTTTATTGAAAACTTAGATGAAGGTGACCCAGAAATAATATATGTGAAATTTAGGTAGATAATAGGTAAGTCTCGCAGTAGGATTACAGCCTGCGAGACTTGAAACTTTGAAACGTTATTTTCTAGCTCGTATTAATAAAAATGAAGGGCGACGATGCTCTTTTTCTAAAGAAGGCAGTTTTTCAATGGCCTGTGAATTAGGGAGTGGTTCTAGCATTTCTTCTATCGTTAAGTCGTGTGCGATCAATGTATTGATGATTGTAGAAATGCTACGGTGATATTTAACAACACCATCAACAAACCAAGTTCGCTCACGCAAGCCCTCATCATGGTAATTGTCAATTGCGTAATGGTTCATAATCCCGCTGTCGTCATAAATCCAATTATCCCCCATTGTTTCACGAGCTGTAACAATCGGATGCTCTACAGAAAAAACAAAAATGCTACCAGGGCGAAGCATTCTAGCAATTTTACCAATTACAGCATTAAAATCCTTTATATAATGCAATGAAAGAGAGCTTGTTATACAGTCAAAGCTGTCAGGAGCTGCATCGTAATCCTCTATTGCTTGTAAGTAGTAGTCTATATGCGGATGGGAGTGTTCACGTTGAGCAATTTCCAGCATATTTTTTGAAACATCAATAGCCGTTACATGCTGAGCGTTATTTTCTATACAAAAGTACGCGAATTCTCCCATTCCACAACCGATATCAAGCATTTTTAAATTACTTAAATTAGGCAGCAAGGATTTTAACGCTGGTTGTTCAAGCAAGTTATTATAGTTATTTGGTGCTTGACGTAGCCTTTGATATTGATGGAAAAACTCCGGATGATCATAAATATTTTGTTTCATCGTAAACCTCCATTTGTCATACATAACGTTATGTAACATTTGCGCATATTTATTGTCACATAGACACCTAAAAAGAAATAGACTTTTATTTCAAGTTTTAGTAAGATGTAGGTAGAGTCATGCCAACTTTTGTAATTTTGCCATCTATTTTAGATGGTTTATTTTTTTGAAATGAGAAAGTCTTGTTGCTACGCTATTTGCTTAAACCACCTTTAGCCATAAAGTTGTAACAATTCAGAAAAAACAAAATCATATAAAGTGGAATGACGGCACTTATTTTGGTGAATAACGTTCTTTTCATTGGGAACAATTTTAATATTTACCAAAAAATACTTTGGGGGATTTTACATTGAGTAAAGAAACATTATTAAGTACAGCTAGTAATTCATTGTTCGTTGCATTTATTTTATTACTAATCGCCATAATACCGATTGGGCTTGCCGTGAAATCAAAAGGAAAAATGTTTGGAAAAGTCGGGCTTCTACTTACATATATTGCTTTTACTTTACAGCTAGTTTATTTCATTTTAAGGTGGATTGCTGTTGATCATGCGCCTGTGAGTAATATGTATGAGTTTATGACGTTCTTTGGCATCATGCTTACCGGTAGCTATTTAATCATTCATTTTTTATATAAGCAAATTGTTGTAGGCTTGTTTACTATCCCTGTGTCATTAATTATTCTCGGTTATGGAAGCGTTTTTACAAAAACGGTTTCACCACTTGTTCCTTCTTTGCAAAGCAATTGGTTAACGATTCATGTTATGACAGTTGCATTTTCTAGTGCTATTTTATCGATTTCGTTCGCAACTGGTATTATTTATTTGTTAAGAACATTAGATGTTTCTAAATTATCGATTAGTACATTTGCCTTGGAATTTGTTATGTATTGTTTAGTTGTCGTGATTGGCTTTATTGGCGTGGCAACATATTTTAACTTAGCTACAGATAAAGTCGAGGTTCAATTTGAAAATAAGATAGATAAGGTAGAAACAGCAATTTATACGATGACACCGCTGATTGTTAATAAAGATGCTGTTACATCTAGTGGGGATCAGGTTGGCGTTTTGCAGATTACAAATAAGATTGATGCGAAGAAATTGAATTCAATCGTATGGGCATTTATCGTTGGAACGATTTTATATGCGGTGATTTTCCTCATTACGAGAAGACCGTTAATTGTTTCATTAAAGCCATTAACAAACCGTGTACAACCAGCGTTAATGGATGAAATTACATATCGAGCTGTTGTTATAGGTTTTCCGTTGTTTGCTTTAGGTGGACTTTTGTTTGCCATGATTTGGGCACAGATTGCTTGGAGTAGGTATTGGGGCTGGGACCCTAAAGAAGTGTGGGCACTTATAACATTTTTATTTTATGCTGCTTTCCTTCATTTCCGACTTTCCAAAGGCTGGGAAGGGGAAAAGACAGCTTGGTTAGCGATTATTGGTTTTGGCATTATCGTGTTTAATCAGGTTTTTGTAAATCTAGTGATTGCAGGATTACATTCTTACGCATAAGGATGTTTTGAATGAATTATTTTTATAAATTAAATGTGGTGAGTATGTTATATGGGTTAATGTTCTTTTTTTCTCTTGAAATACAAGTAAATTATTATCGCATTGTGAGGCTCACGGGGTGGGAAGGTCAATATTTCGATATTATAGTATTACTTGTGCATGGAGTTGGTTTTGTTGTAGCAACCATTGTACTATATAAGCTTACATTTAAATGGATAGCGCATCGTTTATTAGTCTATTGGACAACCGTTTTTTGGCTGCCTTATACAGCGCTATTCATTTTTATATTTGCAAATATGTATCCAATCACTAATCAGGGAGATATGCCAGCGCCAGTACAAGGTTTGATTCTTTTTGCAATGCTCTTGTTTTATCCTTTTTATATTGGAACTTTGAATATGATATGCTATCTTTCAAAATCAGAAGTTTTACAAAGCGAGGAAAAGAGACATCCATAAATTTGGATGTCTCTTGAATTTTGCACTGTTTATTCTAAAGCTAAAAATTAAAGCTTTACAACATTAGTTGCTTGTGGTCCGCGGTTACCTTCTTCAACGCCAAACTCTACTTTTTGGCCTTCTTCTAAAGTTTTGAAACCATCTGATTGAATAGCAGAGAAGTGTACGAATACATCATTTCCACCTTCTACTTCGATAAAACCAAAACCTTTTTCTGCGTTAAACCATTTTACTGTACCTTGTGTCATGTGAACGACCTCCCAAAAAAATTAAACAATCATATTGCTTCGATGCTTGCAAAAAAATCACATATTCAAAAGCGCGTATTACTTTTGAATACGTGATTTTAACGACTAAGATGAAGTAATGTAATTATTGTGTCTTTATTATATAACAGTTCCAGACATTTATCCAGTATATTCCGCTTTTAGTAAGAAAAAATTTACAATAAATCTATTTACAATATAATTAGTTAATCCATGCCTTTTCTTTAGCGACAATTACTGCCTCGGCTCGTGATTCTACGTTTAGTTTGACAAAAAGTTTGGATAAATAGTTTTCAACGGTGCGCTGTGTAACTCCAATGGCTGAAGCAATGGCTTTATTTGTACAGCCTTGTGCGACAAGCTGCAATATCTCTTGCTCCTTGTCGCTAATTAAAACCTCTTGTTGTACATTTTGAAGATTGGTGCGCTGCTGTACAAAATCTAAAAAATCAGCTGCTAGTAGGATTTCACCTCTTAATGCGGCTTCAATGGTTTGAATAACTTGCTGTTTTGTGGCAAGCTTTGATAATAGTCCATCGACTTTTTTTTCAATCAGAAGTTCGTAGTAATCGGAAAGCTCATAGCCTGTATACAGTAAAATCAGTGCCTCTGGTTGCTTTTTCTTTATCATTTCTGAAAGCTGAATGCCATTGATTGGCTTCATATTTATATCGATTAAAAATAATTGAAATGCTTGAGCATCCATTCTAGATAGAACAGCGGCACAATCCTGCTCTGTGTCTATCTGGACATTTGGTAAATCCTGTAATAGCGTCTTAGTACCATCTAAAACGACAGGATGGTCATCTACAATAAGAATATCAATCATATGATTCCACGTCCTCTAGTATTTGAATAAATATATGCATTCCTTCATTATGACTGGAGGTTATAGTTATGTCTCCATTAAAAGCACGGACACGTTCTCGAATACCGTTAATGCCCATAGAAGTTGAAGATTGCATTAAATCTTCTATATCGCAGCCAATACCATTATCATCGTATTGGAGGATGAAACCGCCATCTATCACTAGTAGTTTTAGCAAAACCTCAGTTGCTTCAGCGTGCTTAATTGCATTATTTAAAAGCTCCTGCACAAGGCGATAGACGACTAAATGTAAGGTCGCATCCTGAAAATGGACACGTTCTATTTGTGCTTTTAACAAAAAATCAGCACGTATTTTCACCTTTTGAATCAGTTTTTTTAAAGCGATTTGAAGCCCAAATGTGTCAAGCAATGGAGGGCTTAGATTCTCACAATACTCACGTAAATCCTTCGATGCATTTAGCAATTGCTCTCGAATATCTAATACCTTTTCTTTTTTTATAATAGGCAAGCTAGAAATAACATCTAACTCTCTCGCTAAATGAAGTTGCTCCTGCAAAATAGTGTCATGTAATTCCTGTGCTAAAATACTTTTTTCCTTTTCGATGATATTCCATAATAATTTGTCGAGCCAAGGAAGCTGTGTTTCACTATTATCCTGCATATGCCTTATTTCACATATTAAATCTTCAATGAGCTTTAAATTATCAATAAACATTGAAACATAGAGGGCAAGTAACTCTAACCAAAGAAGCTCTTCATTCTGTAATACATGTCTAATCTTTAATATGATTTTTTCTTCACCTGTGTCATGTAATAACAGATGAGTCATTTCATTTCCTATGCTAACCTCGCCATGAGTGAATGGTACATCATCTGCTATTGATATAATTGTAAAAGCAGTAGTACCAAGCTTTTCTGTTATCTCATGCTTGAATTGATCCAGTAATTCTTGCTGATTTTTTACTTTACCCATACGATTAACGGCAGCATATAAATTATGTACATAATTACCAGTAGATGAAAAAATAATTTTTCGATATTTAAAATCAAGCTGCTCTTTTATATAGAAGCTAGCAATGATGACTAGGAATACAAGTATAAAGATACTTGTAATTTCAACAATCAATAATTTGTCTATAAACAGCAGGGTAATGCCTGTAGTTAATATTAATGCACAAAAAAAGGCAAGTGTTGAATAATAACGTAAACGTGATAATTGATATTCAATATCGAATAATCGTTCATTCACTTGAATGAAAATAAAAGAAAAAGGAATAAACAATAAAAATAATGCAGCTACCTCAGCATGTAAAATAGTGTTCAGACCAAATATTTCAGGTATGACGAAAAGTAGTAAAAACGGCAAGAAAGGTGTAATAAACGCGATGGTGATTAGACGGATTTTTGCCAGTTTAGTTCGTAAATAACTCGATAGTAAAATAAAGGTAGCGAAGAGCACGAGTATTGCAAACATTCCTAATTTAATTAATGATGTGATCTCCCGGAAATCAGAATTAATTATTCTTATGATGTCACAGCATTGAATAAATAGTAGTATTAAATAAAGACATTTCGTATTCAGGTACGGCCACTCAATATGTAGATAGCGGAAATAAAATTGTAAAAAATGAATAAAAAGCACCATGCATAAAACTATACCAATACTTATTACAAATCCTCCAATTAGATTTCCTCTAATCGAGGCTCCTGTACTTATATAAGTCAATGAACAGGTTAATAAAAATAATATTAGAAGATTAGTTAGTAGATTATCTTTATTTCTTCGCCATAAATAGATAGCAACACCAAAAGATAAAACAAAATAAAAAAGTGGAAAAATAATTTGTAAATAAAATTCTTCCGGTATATCTTTATGCTTAACTGAAACAGAATGAACATCCCCATTAGCCTTCATAAACGTTAGTTCCTTAGCGCTTCTAACGAAAGAATTGAGTTGGATAGAACGAACATCTTTTGCTGGCTTGCCATCGATTGTCAGTAGAAAATCACCTTTTTCAATGTTATTTTGCTGTGCCCAATGTGGATAATAAAACTCAGTCATGACAGGTTGTTCCCTATTTGTATCTAGAGAAATACCAATATAAGGTATTTGCATTGCCACTAAGAGCACATAAATACCGAGGAGTAAGTAGGTTATGAAAATACTATATGTCCACTTGCTCATCGTTTTCTCTCAAATATTTGCATAATAATATTGCCCCATTTCAATCTTATGTACCTATATATTATCCATAAATTTTGGTAGTTTTGGAATACCGAAATAAAGTGTTTCGGAAAACCACTATTGTTTTTTCGGAATAACGAAGTAGTTTTTTCGGTGTAGCCTATGATAGTGTAAATCTAGCATATGTGACGAAAAGGGGGAGCGTTGCATGAAAAAGAAAGGGTTGCTACTAATCCTTTTTTTTCTAGTTGTCATAATGTTGTACCCGAAGACAACAATCGCTAAGGACTTTGAGAATGATACGGTGAAAGTAGATATTTGCATTATTGGAGGTGACAATCGTTTTGTCTATAAGATTCCAAAGCATTTACATAATAATACGCCGTTTGTTGAGATGAAGAATAATATTGAATCTTCCTTAGAAAGTCATTGGAAGGTCGGGGATGCTCGTTATGAAGCACACCAGACAGATGTTGCATATACTTTCTCCATTAAAGATTTAATTAATGAAAAACAAAATGGCCGAATGAAGGTAGCGATACCCTATACTTTTTTAGTAGGAATGTTTGGTGAAAATGATGACATTCAATTACGCATTTTGGCAAGCAAATTAATCGACTGGGAAGCCAACTCAAAGGATTGGGCAACGCTCGGCTTTGTGGAACCACCCACTAATTTTAGTAAACAGGAGTATGTTTATGAGGGAGAGGTTAACGAGCTACTACAGCAGCGGGTAGGACATTTTAATGGCACGGTTATGAAAGGGCAATTGGTTCTACATAGTGTTATTTATTTTATCTTTATTATTGCACAACTCATCGCTTGTATAATTTTATCAAGACGCTTAAAAAAGAGAATTATAGAAAATCCAGAAAACATGCATCAGTTCCGAAAGCTTAACTATATGTACCAAATCATTCCGTTAATGATTATCGGTGTACAAATTGTATTTTTAGTCATGTCAGGGTTACTGACTGCTTTTAGTCTCTATTTTTCACCAGGGATGGATCTTCTACTTATTATTGTTCCTATTTTATTTAATATTATTTTGTTACCAACGTATTTTGTCACAATTGAAAGTGAAGTATCAAAAGAGCTGGAAAACAATTCCTTTAGTTCAGATATGTAAATATTGTTTTTATTTTTGGGGAGTCCAAATGTAGTTGTAAGATGTTATAATGGTCAACAGCATACTTGAAGGAGCTGTTGATTGACATGGCGCATCCAGAAATCGCGTACTTAAATTTACTACAACATATATTAGAGAATGGCGTTAAAAAGGAAGATCGTACAGGAACAGGTACATATAGTGTATTTGGCTATCAAATGCGATTTGATTTAAGCAAAGGCTTCCCTCTTTTAACAACTAAACGTGTACCATTCAAACTTGTAGCAAGTGAGCTACTTTGGTTCATTAAAGGGGATACAAACATTCGTTATCTACTGCAAAACAACAATCATATTTGGGATGAATGGGCTTTTAAAAAATGGGTTGAGTCTGATGAATATTCAGGTCCTGATATGACAGACTTTGGTCGTCGTTGCTTAGTGGACGAGTCATTCAATGCTGACTACAAAAAAGAGTTAGCATCATTTTGTGAGCGTGTTTTATCAGACGATGAATTTGCACGTAAATACGGAGAGCTTGGGAATGTTTATGGCAAACAGTGGCGTAATTGGACAACATCAACAGGGGAAAGCATCGATCAATTGCAAGATGTAATCGATCAAATCAAACACAATCCGGATTCTCGACGCATTATTGTCAATGCATGGAATCCAGAGGATGTTATCAATGCTGGAGCAAAGGGCAGTAAAGCCGCATTACCTCCATGTCACGTGATGTTCCAATTTTATGTCGCTAATGGTAAATTAAGCTGCCAGCTAATGCAAAGAAGCCTTGATACATTATTAGGCTGTCCATTTAACATTGCCTCATATTCATTACTAACGCATTTAATTGCACATGAATGTGGTTTAGAAGTTGGCGAATTCATTCATAGCATAGGGGATGCTCATATATATTCTAATCACGTGGAGCAAGTAAAAGAACAGCTTTCACGCGTGCCTAAAGAACTACCAGCATTAAAAATTAATCCAAATAAAACGTCAATTTTTGACATAGAACTCGAAGATCTTTCTATTGAGGGCTATGATCCACACCCAACTATTAAAGCACCAATTGCCGTTTAAACTGAAGCAGCAGCCGTTTTGGTTGCTGTTTTTTTAAACGAACAAACTGCGAAGCGTCGGAAAAAGAGTTGGGTCGCCGGAAAGAACTGGCCAAGCGAGGAATAGAAGTCAGAGCGAAGGGAAAGCAGTGGCATTTCGACCGGAGGAACTCAGAGCGACGGAAAGAAGTGTTGAAGTGAAGGAAAGAGATCAGAGCGACGGATAACAGAGTCGAAGTCGTGGATAGAAGAGCAGAAATCGTGGATAGAACCGACAGAATCGTGGATAGAACCGACCAAGCGACGGAAAGAAGTGTCGAAGTGACGGAAAGAACTGTCGAAGTGACGAAAAGAAATGAGAGCGACGGATAAAAAGGCCGAAGCGACTGAACAAACTGGCCAATCGACGGATAGAAGTGTCAGAGCGACGGAAAGAAAGGTCGATGAGACGGAAAGAAATGAGAGCGACGGATAAAATTTCCGAAGCGACGGAACAAACTAGCCAATCGACGGATAGAAGAGTCAGAGTGACGGAAAGAAAGGTCGATGAGACGGAAAGAAATGAGAGCGACGGATAAAAATTCCGAAGCGACGGAACGAACTGGCCAATCGACGGATAGAAGTGTCAGAGCGACGGAAAGAACGGTCGAAGTGACGGAAAGAAATGAGAGCGACGGATAAAAATTCCGAAGCGACGGAACAAACTGGTCAACCGACGGATAGAAGAGTCAGAGCGACGGAAAGAACGGTCGAAGTGACGGAAAGAAATGAGAGCGACGGAAAGAAATGCCGAAGCGACGGAAAGAACTGGCCAATCGACGGATAGAAGAGTCAGAGCGCCGGATAGAACGGTCGAAGTGACGGAAAGAAATGAGAGCGACGGATAAAAAGGCCGAAGCGACGGAACAAACTGGCCAATCGACGGATAGAAGAGTCAGAGCGAAGGATAGAACGGTCGAAGTGACGGAAAGAAATGAGAGCGACGGATAAAAAGGCCGAAGCCGACGGAACGAACTGGCCAATCGACGGATAGAGCCGCCAAAATCGTGGATAGAGCCCTCGAAATCGACGGATAGAACCGCCGAAATCGTGGATAGAACCCAAAATCGACGGATAGAATCATCAAAGCGTCGGTTACTCCCGCCAAAGCACAAGATAAATCGCCAAAATAGAAAACCTATATTTTGCATAGAGCCATATTCTCTTGCGCTTTATGTGAAAATTGTTTAAAATTATGAAAATTTTTCCGATATAAGTTTTAATCTGGAATTCCTAATAAAAATTTAGAGGTGAATGATGTGAGGAGATCATTGATTTTTCAAATAGACGGAAGAGGGCGTGAGCAGTGTTTAAGGACGAACTGGCTTACGAATACTCCTCGACAACAAGAGGAATTTATTCATCAACATGAGCTATCACACATCTCTACAAAATTAACACAGGAGCAAATAAATAAAATGATGCAAGTCATTGAGGAAATTCGGCTGAATCGTTATAAAGAAAGACTGTAAATGTAAGCGCCTTCTAAGCTATAATAGTCGAGGAGGTGTTTATTAATGAACGTGATATTTGTAGATTCGGTTTTAGGTACAGAGCTTTTACAAATGGTGTCACATGATGTGGCAGGCATATTAGCTGCGGCACAGGGGGAAAGTGTGACGTTTCCACTTGGCCATTTTAAGTATGAATTTCATAACTTAGACTTTTATGAGCAAGATGGAGAAATACGACAGGAATTAGTCATTTACGTAAAGAAAATATAACCATCGTATAATACTCCGTGAAATAGAAAAAATAAATACAGGTGTAAGTAGAGCAATTTGTTTGCTTTTATTTAAACCTGTAACTATAATAGTTACAACAGGTGGTGATACATATGGTGAACAGTCGATTTTCGGTAGCGATCCATATACTTTCGCTTATTGCAACAACATCTGATAAAAGCCAGCTGACGTCTGATTTCATCGCAGGTAGTGTGAATACAAATCCAGTGGTCGTGCGACGAATGATCGGGGTGCTAAAAAAAGCGGGCTTGCTTACATCACAACCGGGTATTGCGGGCTATGAACTTTTAGTTGAACCAAAAGATTTAACGCTGTTAGCCGTTTACCATGCGATTGATGGGCCAGAGCAGTTATTTGCGATTCATGATGAGCCAAATCCGGATTGTACAGTTGGTCGAAAAATCCAACGGACATTGGAAGGTGTTTATACATCTGTTTGGCATGCAATGGAAGAACAATTACAAGCACAAACTTTGCAGGATGTGCTAGATCAACTTCGTTAAAATCAACGAAGTCGGTCTTTTGTATCTAACCTGTAACTAAATTGGTTACAAATGAAAAATTGGAGGAATTAATTATGAAAATTGCAGTAATTGGTGCAACAGGGAAAGCAGGACAAAAAATTGTAGAGGAGGCACTACAACGTGGTCATGAAGTAACTGCGATTGTACGTTCAGCTACAAAAGTAACGGCAAATATTCCTGTAATTGAAAAGGATGTTTTTGAATTATCTCAAGAAGATGTAAACAGCTTTGATGTAGTCGTAAATGCGTTTGGCGCTCCTTTTGGTCAGGAGGAATTACATGTGAAAACTGGCCGTCATTTAATTGATATTTTCACTGGTATTAATACAAAATTAATTGTTGTCGGAGGAGCGGGTAGTCTGTTTGTAGATCCAGAAAAAACTGTTCGAGTAATGGATACACCAGATTTTCCAGAAATGTTTTATGCGACAGCTAAAAACCAAGGTGAGAATCTAGGTGACTTACAACAGTCTACTATTACTTGGACATTTTTAAGCCCATCTGCTTTCTTTGATCCAGAAGGTCCACGTACAGGTAGCTATATTACAGGAGAAGATCATTTATTAGTAAATGCTGCAGGTGAAAGTTATGTTAGCTATGCAGATTATGCAGTAGCGGTATTAGATGAAATTGAAAATCCAAAGCATGTTAACAGCCGTTTTACAGTTTCTTCTAATAAATAATTATTTAGAAATAACAAAGCCGATTCCGGACGCAATTTTGCAAATGCATATTTGATTATTAGCTGAACTAACATAAACAATTAGTTCAGCTTTTTTTATTGTGATATATGAACGATTGGGAATAATTATCTCGCATTGTAGTAGTACGATTGGTGAAGATTAATAATTAGTGAGGTATGAACCCACTTGTTTAAGATTTTACCCTATAACTTCTTCTAGCAAATGACTTTTGTACTGAAAGCATTGCGATAGCTCTGCTTTAGGTGGTGAGATGAATGCAGAATAAGTCGATATATTAACCATCTTATCCATTTACTGGTCTTGTTAGTTTCAAAGTAGCACTCGGTTTTTAGGGAATAATAATATCTTTTAATAGAAATTTTCATTTTCCAGACAATTGACTGTTTACAATACTGCATTAATTAGCTACTATCAAGTGTGAGTATTACATAAAAGGAGACGACAATTATGTCCACACAACGTATAGAAAAAGACTTTTTAGGTGAACGTGCCTTACCAAGCAATGCTTATTATGGAATTCAAACGCTTCGTGCGACTGAAAACTTCCCAATTACAGGATATACAATTCACCCTGCTCTTATTAAAGCAATGGGTACTGTAAAAAAAGCAGCTGCTTTGAGTAACATGGAGGTACACCTACTTTCAACAGAAATCGGAGATGCAATTGTCGCTGCTGCACAAGAAGTTATTGACGGCGAGTGGGATGCTGAATTTATCGTTGACCCTATTCAAGGTGGAGCAGGCACATCTATTAATATGAATGCCAACGAGGTTATTGCTAACCGTGCCTTAGAGATTTTGGGCAAAGAAAAAGGGGACTATAAAACAATCAGCCCTAACAGCCATGTTAATATGTCACAATCAACAAACGATGCTTTCCCAACAGCAATTCATATTGCTGTGTTGAATTTGATAGATGAACTACTTCTTACGATGGAAAACATGCAAGCGGTGTTCCACCAAAAAGCGGAACAATTTGCACATGTGATTAAAATGGGTCGTACGCATTTACAAGACGCTGTACCGATTCGACTAGGACAAGAATTTGAAGCGTATTGCCGTGTTATCAATCGTGATATTGTGCGCATTCGCCAAACTCGTCCAAATCTATATGATGTAAATATGGGAGCAACAGCTGTAGGTACAGGTTTAAATGCATTCCCTGACTATATTCAATCAGTTGATGTACATCTTGCTGAAATCTCAGGATTACCGCTTAAAGGCGCTACACACCTAGTTGATGCAACACAAAATACTGATGCTTATACAGAAGTATCAGGTGCATTAAAAATCTGTATGATTAATATGTCGAAGATCGCTAACGACCTTCGTTTAATGGCTTCTGGTCCACGTGCTGGATTAGGAGAAATCATTTTACCAGCTCGTCAACCAGGATCTTCTATTATGCCAGGTAAAGTAAATCCTGTTATGCCAGAGGTTCTGAACCAAGTTGCTTTCCAAGTAATTGGTAATGACCATACGATTTCTTTAGCATCTGAGGCAGGACAATTAGAATTAAACGTAATGGAGCCTGTGCTTGTCTTTAACTTAATTCAATCTATTAGCATTATGAATAACGTGTTCCGAGCATTTACACAAAATTGCTTGAAGGATATTGAAGCAAATGAAGAACGCATGAAAGAATATGTGGAAAAAAGCGTTGGTGTGTTAACAGCTGTGAACCCACATATTGGTTATGAAGTTGCTGCAAGAATTGCACGCGAAGCAATCCTATCTGGACGTTCAATTCGTGAGCTTTGTATTGAAGAGGGTGTACTTACGAAAGAACAATTAGATTTAATTCTAGATCCATATGAGATGACACATCCAGGTATCGCAGGATCAAGTATTATGAAATTAAAATAATTATTATAAAAGCACTTTGCCTAGAGCAAAGTGCTTTTTATTATGTCAATGAAATTAAGGAGTCGTACTTTTAGATCACATCTGATTGGTCAACTAGTTTTTTGATACTATCAAAGAATGTTCACTATTGTATATCATTCCACTTACAAAAGTTGGGCTTTTTTCTATGAATATCAGGAGAATTAAACTATAATAACTATGTTGGAGTAATATTATAGTTGGGGGAATTTAGTATGAGTTTACGGAAAAGAAGTATAATTTGCTTTTCTACTTTAAATGTTCTAATGGGTGTCATTTTAATTATAGAAATAGCAAATTTACATTCATTAAAATGGCTATCCACTTTATTAACAGTAACAGGATTTACTATGTCATTATCATGTATTTTTTATGTGAAATTTAAAATTATTAAGCCTATTAAGCAATTAGCAGAATCCGCTCAAGCAATCGCTGATGGAGATTTGCGCACTGCTCCGATTGAAATTAATTCCAATGATGAAATTTCAGACTTAGCTAAAGCGTTTTTAGAGATGAAAGAGCAATTACATACGATGACACAAAATATTGCGAGTAGTTCTACTGATTTATCAGCGAGTATAGAGGAACTTTCAGCAAGTACAAATGAAATTACAGATGCAGTTAACGAAGTTGATTCAAAAATGGAGAATACGTCTGAGGGTCTTAAGAAAGCAGCACAGTCAGCTAATGAAAGTGCTATTGCTATGCAGGAAACTGCTGATGGCATTGAACGTATTACTGTGGCAACGCAAGATGTATTTGATCATGCAAAAGAAGCAAATGACATTGCAGGTAACGGTGCGGAAATTTTACATGTAGCTAAAAATCAAATGGAGTTTATTTCAACTTCAACTGAAAAAACAAGTGAATTAATGCAGCAATTATCAGGTAAAATGACAGATATCAAGTCTATGACAGACATGATTACAGCTATTACAGATCAAACGAATTTGTTAGCATTAAATGCAGCAATTGAAGCAGCACGTGCTGGAGAGCATGGAAAAGGCTTCGCAGTAGTAGCAGAGGAAGTTAGAAAATTGGCTGAGCAATCAAAGCATTCCGCTATTCAAATTGTCGAGCTTGTTGTTGGCATTGAAAGCGATACAAAACAAGTAGCTACCTCTGTCGAAGAGGATTTGAAAAACGTTCAACAGGGCGTCTATGTCATTGATGAGGCTACAAAGTCATTTGGTACGATCTCTCAGCATGTTAGCAAAATGACGAACCAACTTGAGGATATTTCCGCAACAGCTGAAGAGCTTTCAAGTAGTGCGAATGAAGTTACGAAATTAGTATCGACAATCGCAAATGGAATGGATGAATTATCTAATAATACAGATGTCGTTTTGCAGTCAGTTGATGAGCAAAGTGCCTCCATGCAAGCGGTCAACGTGGTAGTGTCACAAGACTTATGTGTACAAGCTGAAAATTTACAAAAGCTTACACAGAGATTTAGTGGACAATAATATGTAATGAAAGAAATTAAAAAAAGGCTATTTTGCAGAGGGGATTTACTGCGAAATAGCCTTTTGAATTTTTTCTAAATTTTACGTTCTGCTCGCTATCCTGTGTACAAGCCTCGAGCCGCTTTCTCCGTTAATAGCATCGGAATTAAATACTAAAGAAGTCGGAAATTCAGTTTTTATCGTCAAAAAATTATGCAAATCATAAACATCATTTTTACGATAGTAGCAACAGCATCTGAAATATTACATTCCCAAATGTAATATTTCAGATGCTATTTCTATTGCTAATCTATAGAACTTTATCATATCGGTTCCGATAGACTCTTCAAGGAATCAGTCTATATACGATAATCAGCTATCAGAACCCTTTAATGATAGATACCATTTGTTATCAATTAGTATTTTTGAAAAAAGGAATAAAGAAGGGAAAGTGTACAGCATGACGTGATTTGACTGCATTGAAAAAAAATTACTAGAGAGTAATCACTTATGAATATTTACTAATTAAATTACATATTATAGTAAGTATGGGTTAATATTTACATAGTTTGTTATTTTCACTAATTGAGAAACAAAAAGATTATTTAACAGGAACTAGATAGACAGGCTTTAGTAAAATATTTAAATTACTTTTTTCTTAAAATAAGTATTGCAAAAGTAAAAGTCAGAATATATAATATTTTTACCAATAGTGGAATAAAATGTATATAAAATGGTAATTAAGTGCAGTATTATGGGTTTAATGTAGTTCATTAAAGTTATTCTTTGTAGAACACTATATACCTTAGGATTAAGAAAATTAAAATTGATAGTATAAATTTCGTAAAATTCGATGTATATAAGGAGGAATATTATGAAAGTAGCGCTTATTAACATGCCATTCGCTTCGTTATATAGACCATCAATCGGTTTAAGTTTGCTTAAAGCAGGATTAGAGAGAAATAACATTAACTGTGATATACATTACTTAAATTTGAAGTTTGCAGATTTAATTTCCACAGAATTATATAATTCTATTTCTGAAGGAAATGTATTTTCTAGCAATGCATTAGCAGGAGAAATTGTTTTTTCAGAGTCATTATTTGGTGAAGATACTTTAGACTTATATATTGAAGAAGCAAAAGTTAAATTTAAGCAAAACAAAAATGAAGATTTTGAATTAATTAGAACTGTTAGATCCTATGTAGAAGGTTTTCTTCTTTCTTGTTTAGAAGAACTAGATTGGGATGAATACAATATCATAGGTTTTACTAGTGTGTTTGAACAGAATGTAGCTTCACTGAGCTTTGCTAAGAGATTAAAGGAAAAATATCCTGATAAATTTATTATGTTCGGTGGGGCAAATTGTGAAGAATCAATGGGTATGGAGCTTCTTAAACAATTTTCTTTTATCGATGCAATTTGCTCAGGCGAAGGAGATTATTCATTTGTGAACTTTATCTCAGAATGGAATGAAAATGGAGTAATCTCAAATGATATTGATGGTATTTTTTTGCAAAAAGATAAAGAATATATTATGAAAAATAAAAAACGCCCAAGTTCACCATCTGTAATGAATTTAGACCAATTGCCAACACCTGAATATTCTGATTATTTCGAACAGTTTGTCTCGTATAGTTATAAAGATCAAGTACACCATTCTCGTTTTCTATTTGAATCATCAAGAGGGTGTTGGTGGGGGCAAAAACACCACTGTGTTTTTTGTGGTCTAAATGGAACGAATTTAAATTTTAGAAGTAAATCTGCAGAGAGAGTCTTAGAAGAAATAATGCTACAAAGTAATAAGTATAAGAAGTATACATCTAAAGCAACTGCAGTAGATAATATAATCGATATGAACTATTTCAAAAGTTTATTACCGTCATTAAAAGAAGAGGATATCAATTTAGATATGTTTTATGAGACTAAGGCTAATCTAAAGAAAAGTCAAATCGAACTTTTTAGAGATGCAAATTTCAAAACTATTCAGCCTGGAATTGAAAGTCTGCAAACATCAGTATTGAAGCTTATGAACAAAGGTATTTCAATGTTACAGAATATTCAACTTTTAAAATGGTCTAAAGAATTTGGTATTTTTCCAATCTGGAATATATTATATGGTTTTCCTGGGGAGAACCCGGAGGAATATAAGCGTATTCATAAAATTATCGAGAAAATCCAGCATTTAACTCCTCCTGGTGGTGTAGCGAAGATTAGATTGGATCGATTTAGTCCATATTTTAACAACTCTAAAGAAAATGGAATAACAAATGTCAGGGCAATGTGGCCATATAAATATATTTATAGCCAAATAGATCAATCTGGACTTGACAATTTAGCTTACCATTTTGATTTTGACTATTCAGAACCTCGTAATCCAGAAGAGTATACAATCGGTATGAGAAAAGCGGTATTAAATTGGAGAGAAGCTCATCCATATAGTGATTTGTTTTATGTTGATAATGGTAACCATTTAATAATCATGGATCTTAGAGATAAAAACAATATTCAAACTTATGTACTTAAAGATGAACAGCGTCAAATGTTAATAGCATTAGATGGAATATCTACTATAACTCGTGTTCATAAAGAAGTGGTCAGTGCTGGCTATTCAGTTACAATTGAGGATTTAAATAGTATACTTCTAGATTTTATAAATAAAGGGATTGTTTTAGAGGAAGATGGAAAATTGATTAATATTGTTTTGAATACAAATATTTACAGTCCTAAAAAAGCTTCGCTTATCAGAATAAAAGAATGGAATGAGAATAAGCGTAAAGATGTTTCTAAAGAAGTCGTATTTAATTGAAAGGAGGTGAAATATCATGACAGAAAAAAAACAAATTATGTTAACACCAGATGTTTTTAAAGTTAATAATGATGGTGAAGTGATTATTAACAACTCTCAATTAGTTGAGGAAATTGAAAAAGCTACTGATGAAATTGCAGCAGGAGAACAAGGAGTTGTAATTTCTATCTCAGTAAGCGTTTAAGCACTACATATTTGAATTCAAGAAAGGGAACTAGTTTCCTTTCTTGAATTTAAATAACATTAATTATATAGGAGGGGTATCTTGTATTACGAGTCCATTTCTAAAGCCATGCTTGAAAATTGTATGAAGGTAGTAGTTAGAAAAACTAAACAATCACGAAATTTGTCAATTGGCATGTTTGTAAATCACGGCTCTAAAGACGAGACTATTCATAATAATGGGCTATCTCATTTTATTGAGCACATGGCTTTTAGTCATGAAAATATGAATGTTGCAGCTAAACAGATGGTTGGAGATTTATTGGATAATGGTGCAAGATATGAAGCTTATACTGGAAAAGAGATGACAAGATGTTGTATTACATCTCAAACTAGCTATAGTAACGACATTATTAAAGCTTTATCAAATATTGTAAAATTTAGAGATATTCCAGAAGAACGAATAAAACATGAAAGAGCTATTATCTTACAAGAAGCCGATACATATTTTGCTTCCTCTAAAGTTAAAACAGAGCTTTCAGAGCGTACATTATGGGGAGAGCGTTCATTAGGTTTATTCGTTATCGGAAATCAAGAAAATATATCTCGATTTACTAAAGAGGACATCGAGAGTAGATTTCAAAAATACTATACTCCGAGTAACACCCTTATGGTGATTCAAGGCAATGTGGATCCAGATGAAATAATAAATAATATCGCTACAGAATTTGATTTTTGGAGAAATAATAAAGTTAGTAACCCACTACCGATGCTTGAAGTATCACCTAGTGTTACAGGAATTGGGAATTCCGAAAGAGTTAATTTAACAATTTCATTTGTTGGTCCATCCTTTCGATCGCGTAAAAAATATGCAATGGCAATTTTATCCGACATTTTAGGCGATGGATTAAAATCACGATTGTTTTTAGAACTAAGAGAAAAAAGAGAGCTTGTTTATTCAATATACTCTTACTCTCTGAGTTACGGTCTGGGTGGTTATTTGGCAATTGATCTTAATTGTCAGAAGGAAAAATTAAATGAATGTTTCAATGTAGTAATGGAGATAGTTAAAGATATTCAGGAAAAAGGAGTAACTAGTGAGGAGCTAGAGCGGGCACGAGCTTCACGTATTACATCAACGTTACAAATTCCGAATGATTCCGTTAGGCATCTTAATACTACAGGAAGATATGCATTATATAATAAAGATTTTTTTGTAGATAATGAAGTCTTTGAGCTTATGAGTATAACTGAAGAGGATGTGCGTGAAATTGCAAATGAAATGTGTGACGAATCTAACATGGCATTATCTGCAGTTGGCACAAATTCTGAGTCATTAATATCCTTACTTTAGAAAGAGGTGAAACTATGTTAAATTCGGCAGATTTCGGGAATGATCAAACGGATTTTCTTGATACTATATTACATGCTGGGGGAATGGAAGTTTTAAGCATCCTGTCTATCGTTTCAAAAACAGCAACGGAAGTTTCAAAACAAACAGGCATACCTTTGGCGAAAGTAAATTATATTATAAAAATGTTGGAAAAGAATGAATTGGTTTTTGTTGACCGTACTAATTCAAAAGAAGACTTTGTAGAAAATGCTTATAAAGCTGATGTTAACTCTTTTAGCATCCGATTAAGTAGTAAGAATTCGGATGAGATGGAAAAAATAAAAATGATTAATTATATGATTGATGAAGTGCAAAACGGAATGGTAAATGCAGTTACAGATCAAGCACCAGCTGAGTTTTCATTAGTTAAAGCTAGAATTCCTAGATCAAAAGTAAAAGAATATATACTGAAGCTTCGTGAACTTGAAGCTGATATTGATTCACATCAAGAAATTGAAGATGCTCCATATACTTTTACCGTAGCATTGTTTCAAAATTAAAAATTGAGGTGAGGAAAAATGCTAACTTTTTTACAACCTTCTCAAATGGAAAATGACCAAATATATATGTTAAGTTTAAGACCTTTTTATCAAAGGCTTAATAATATAATTAATGCAATAGAAAAAACGGGGGAAGTATCAGTAGATGTTCTGACAACTTTGAAAGAAAGTTTAAATAATCAAGTATTTTTGACGTCTATCTATAGCCCTGGTTTAAACTATTTTGCTATTGACCTAACAACATATGTTTCAAATGGTTTGACTTATAAATTAGATGAATCAGAACTAATTAACAAGTTAATGGCTTCTGAAAATATTCAAAAATTCATTAGCTATTTTATTTTACCATGTGCAAAGAATGGAATAGAAATAAAGACAGTTATTCTAAGTACTTCTGAAGGTGTAATTGAATTTCCAGGCTTAAATTATGTAATAAATACACCAGAAAAAAGTACTTATCACCTTATTTCAACTTATGTAAATAAAATTACAATTAACATAGGTACAGAAATCGTTGCAGAAATTCCAATTAATAATACTAATTCTCCTTATTTTGGGAATGCAGACTTTTCTATTGAAAAAAACAGTTTAAAGACAATAGACGACATTTCGTTAACTTTTTCTGATCCTTTAATTAGTAAATGCTTAACTAATAATTTTAAAAATTTAAATGTAAGAAAAAGTAATGAAAATAATTTGTTAAGTAATATTGAATTTACTATGAATGATCATTTGTATTATAAATCATGTCTAGAATTAATTGCAGAAATTTGGCCAGAGTATTATAAGGAGATAACTAGTCACATCAAATTAATAGCAATTATGGATACAGATGCTTTTGGTGGCTTCACTGCAAATCTACTCCCAGATGCTATTTTCCTGTCTCATCATCCTAATGATTTTTTATGGGTTACCGAAAATATTGTACATGAATGTGCCCATTCTAGATTAGAACAACTCTTTGTAATTGATCCAATTGTATTAAATGAACATACTGAGAAATTCAACTCCCCATGGCGTGAAGATCTTCGACCAATGAAAGGAGTATATCATGGTGTTTTTGCATTTACTCGAATAGCTATGTGGTTAGAGAGACTATACAAGGTGTATCCTGTAGCGAGTATTTCAGAAAGACTAGAACTAGTTCTGCAGCAGTTAGAACAAGGGATAGCAGTAATTTCTCAATCAGCTAAGTTAAGCCCGATAGGTGAACATATTTTTAACGAGATACGAATCATTGTTGATAAGAACAAAAAATTAGAAGAGACAACATAAGATGTGAAATAAAAATATTTTAAAACATTACGAATGGACTTTTAATTATTTGAATTTTTTAGATAGATAATGATTTTACAAAGTAATAACACTTTATAAGGGGGTAAATAATGTCTAAAACAGTACTTGAATCTAATTTAAGTAAAGACATCGTTGAAAGTGATAAAGACAGTTATAAAGCCCTTTTTGCGATTAAAAATTATAGTTTGTTAATAGTTGGTCAGCTTGTTTCTGCAATCGGAGATGGTGTATATGCTTTAACATTAATATGGACAATGAAAGTTTTAACAGGCTCTGCTGTACTAATGTCTTTCGTATTAGCAGCAGAGATCATACCTACTATAATTTTTGGTATATTCGCAGGAGTATTGGTTGATAGAGGAAATCAAAAAAAATACATGGTTATAGCAGATATTTTTCGTGGACTTGTAATATTATCGATAGCTTTACTATTGATCGGGGGTTATTTAAGTCCATGGATGTTAATTGTTGCAACAATTATAACTTCTTCATTTAATGCCTTGTTCTCTCCTGCCAAAACAGTTGCAATTAGAAAAATTGTTCCAGAGCATTTGATGGCTCGTGCTCAGAGCCTTTCTGCAACAATTCAAACAATAGTAGGATTGTTAGCTCCAGCTATAGCAGGAGTTCTAATAGTTTATAGTCTTCCAACTGCATTTATATTTAACGCAGCAACATTTTTTATTTCTTTGATTTGTATTGCTTTCATTAAGCAAAAATCATTGACAGAAAAATCCGAAACAAAATTAAATTTCAAAAACTTTTCTGTTGATTTAAAAACAGGACTAAAAACAATTATTGCTGTTCCTATATTAAGAGGCATGATAGTTTACTTAGTATTAATTAATTTTATGTTAGCCCCAGTCTCAATACTTTTCCCTATGTTTGTAAAAAACGCCTCTGAGTTAGCCATTGTACAAATTGCTTTCGCAATAGGAATACTAATCGGTTCTTTAACTATAAACTTCTTTAGTAAAACAAAAAAAATAATACCAATGATACTGGGTTTAATTTTATTATTAGGTGCATTTGCTACACTTGCTTTTGTAGAAAATATTGTGGTAGTAGCACTAATGGTATCAATTGCAGGTCTAGGAAGTATTTTTGCAAGTATTATCTTACAAACTCTATTTATGATTAAAGTGCCTAGAGAAGTCCTTGGTAGATCACAAAGTACGATGCGTGTATTACTAGAATCAAGTAAACCAATTTCTTTAATGTTAACCGGAACCCTTTTAGCGCATTTTTCAATTAGTAATCTATTTTTAGGAATCTCAATATTTGGAAGTATTGTTGTTTTGCTTATGGTTTTAAATCCTGCGATACGTAAAGAAAGCAATGAATAGTTCACAATTCTTTTTACGTGGCAACAAGAGAAGAATGGTTTTCTAAAATAGTCATAGTGTTTAGGTGCACCCATAAATCATCACCATTAGACTATCTTTCTTACGAATTCTCTCAATGAAAGGTAGCCTAATTTTTTAAATTCGGTCTTCAACGATGTCGCTTACGGAAATAGTGTTCCACCGACTTAAAAAGTATTGTTTATAAGTTGTAATGAAATCATTAATGTTTGTATTCTCCCAAATTGTCTATCATACTCTAAATTAATTCATTTAAGCTTGAGATAACCTTCAATTAGTACTCATATTTCATTTTTATTAATATATTTACTAAATCTAAGTATATTAAATTGATGGTTCCATTTCTTAATAGCATAAAATACTCTATGAAACTCCGATTGAAAATCTACATTTGCTCAGCGTTTTTACAATTCATCTATATATTTTTCTTAACTAAATGAAATTATTTTTACATAAGTATGTGAACGATGTCGTGTTACAAAGGTATGTATGAAATTGTGTGATTTGTACATAAGAGGTACATGGCCTTAGATTAATGTGTCATTGCTAGGGCACCGAATTATTTATGCATTCTTCTTGCTTGAACAATTAATGAAATTCCTACAATACATAAACCCCCTGATAAAAAATGAAGGGTTATATTCCATCCTTCACTGACTTTTTGAAAATATTTGATATATAAAGACACGCCATATATGCACATTGTGATACCCCAAATGCCTCTAAGCTTCTTCATATGATCCCAATCCCACCCTTTACTAAACTAACAGAAAAATTTATCTGTATAGAGAGTGTAGCATAGCAGATCATTATTTGGTAATTAATTGGATAGAGTGCGATAACGGAAGTACCATGCATACAATTCAGCCATTAGATTTATATGTGGGGGCAGTCTAACATTTATGTTTATACGCCAACTCCTTGCATAGCTTATAAATAGCATACATGAGTTTCCGACTGCTGGAGCTTGAGGAGACTTTGAATTTTATTTGAAAACACTAAAAGATGTTTTAGGCATTAATTGATTTTATTGGTATAATCTTGAAAGAGGGGCGGTGGAAATGAATGGGGATAAGTTTTAATAGTTTTCTTAAAGAAGAATTGACTGTAAATGATATTCAGACAGCTATGGAACAAGGTGAAATAACATCAAAAGAATTGTCTATGTATTATTTACATAGAATTGCTAAGTATGATCAAGGTGGCCAGAGAATTAATTCTATAGTTGAAATTAATCCTGAGGCTATATTTATTGCTGAAGCTTTAGATGAAGAAAGACTAATAAAAGGGGCAAGGGGGCCTATACATGGAATTCCGATAGTTTTAAAAGATAATATCGAAACGAAAGATTTTATACACACTAGTGCAGGCGTAATAGCATTGGAAAATTATTTAGCTAAGAAGGATGCATTTCTAGTAAAAAAGCTCCGTGAAGCAGGTGCTGTTATTTTAGGGAAAGCAAATATGACTGAATTAGCAAACGCTATGTCTAGTACGATGTGGGCTGGTTATAGTTCTCGAGGTGGACAAACACTAAATCCTTATGGCGATCCAGAACTTTATGTGGGAGGATCCAGCTCGGGGTCAGCGGTAGCGGTTGCATCGAACTTTTCTGTTTTATCAATTGGAACTGAAACAGACGCCTCAATTTTAAGTCCTGCTATTACAAATTCAGTAGTCGGCATAAAACCGACTGTTGGGCTCATTAGTCGACAGGGCATTATTCCGTTTACATACTCTCAAGATACAGCGGGGCCAATGGCTAGAACAGTAACAGATGCAGCTATTTTATTGGGAGTATTAACAGGAGTAGATGAAGACGATGTCGCTACATATAAAAGTGAAAGAAGGTTATATAAGGATTACACCAATTTTTTAGATGCCACAGGATTAAATGGTGCTAGAATCGGTGTGTATAATAATGCCTCAAAAGCTTTTTATGACTCAGAGGAATATGATGAAACACTTTTTAATAATGCAATTCAGGTTTTAAGAGAGCAAGGAGCCGACATTAGAGAAGGAATCGAAATCCCTTCTTTTCATAGAGACTGGAAATGGGGAGTACCACAATACGAATTAAAACATAGTTTAAATAATTTCCTTGTCAATCTACCTTCACATATGCCCGTGCATTCTATCTCTGAGTTAATTCAATTTAATAAACGTTCAAAAGGAAAGTCATTAAAATATGGTCAGGATAAATTGGAATTGAGAGATAAATTATCGAACACGTTAAGAGATCCTGATTATTTAAATGCAAAACTAGAAGATTTATATTTTTCTCAAGAACAAGGAATTGATTATACATTAAAAAAATATGAATTAGATGCGATTATCTTTCCATCATATATAGGTTCGACAATTAGTGCGAAAGCTGGTTATCCGTCTATTGCCGTCCCAGCGGGGTATAAGGAAAATGGGAGACCGTTTGGCATAACGTTCGCAGGAACTGCATTTAGTGAGGACGTACTAATTAAACTTGCATATTCATTTGAACAAGCAACTAAACTGCGAAAAGCTCCGAAGTTGTATTAAGATCCTTTGGCAAGCTCGTAAGGAGAAAAGTAGCGATGTTCATGAGGAAGGATACCTGTCTATTATGAGTACAACCGTAAATCTACAGGGATAAGCTTATAAAAAGGAATGGGTATGATTAAAAAAAGTAAAATAAGGGTGAATTTTATTGAAAAAATATCTGAAAATAGTTGTGGTATTTGTTCTGATAATTTCAATTCTAACACTAACTTCCTGTACTCAAAAAGAAAAATCGAAAAATGATTTTGAAAGTATAGTTACATCATTCGAACACCCTCAAACAGGTCAAAAATTTAAAATAGTCAATGCCTATAAACTTTATCAAAACTATGCAGATAAAGTTGAAAGCAACCCAAAACAATCACAATCGGAGATTTATAATGAAGAGGTAATTAAACCAATATATAGTGATTGTTTTGAGAATGGTGAATATCTTCATATAGCTGACCCAGTTATAAATGTAGATCTTGATAGCCTAACAGAAAATCAAAAATTAAGTGAACAAATTGACAGGGAAGAAACAGAAAAAATTATCAAAGAAGCTCTTATAAAGTCTTCTGACCTGATTGCATCAGAAAATGAAACAACAGTATGTGTTTTGCCTGTCACAAATGCAAATCCAAATATGGTTACAGTGGGAGCAGGAAAAGTAATAGTCCTATACAATAAATCATATACCGATAATGATTTAAGGTCTGGTATAGCTCACGAATATCATCATAGTGTTTGGACTGAGAAGTACTTACGAAAAGATAAACCAATTACTGTTTTGGATAACATAATATTTGAAGGAAAGGCGGTATTGTTTGATAAGCTAGTTTATCCTGACATTTATTATTATCCCATTTATACAACATACAACAAAGATGATTGGTCGAAAATTGCATTAGATCTCGAAAAGGTTGACTCGAATCGGTCATTAGAAATTCTTGCGGGAGATAATGGCCTTCCTAGTCTATATGGTTACGGTGTAGGCTATAAATTGGTTAAATCTTATCTTGATTTGAACCCAACTTTAACACCAGAAGAATGGACTGCCCTAAGTGCAAAAGAAATTTTTGAAAAAGGAAATTACCTTGAAAACTATAAATAACAATTTTTGTGGTGAAGCGCTAATTTTACTCATTATGAATAAACTTAATTTTTCTTCTTCAACTAACGGCTTTAAGTTTAAGATTCGAGCTATTTTTTTGACCTCGAGAAGTTTTCGCTATAATTATTAAAACTTGGGCGGTCAATCGAAAAAGTATCTAGAATCGTAGTATCGTATAGTTGGTCGTCTCGAATCGTCTGAGTGACCCTTATCATCGCATAACAAATATTAAATGTAGAAATATTAGGTAATTATTTATTTCGAGTTAACTTGCGTCAGTTTTGCGTCATAGCTATTTCTCCGTACTATAACAATATCGCAAAGAGATAACGAATAATATCGGACGACTTTCCTTTGTTTTATCGTGACTATTTCGAATAATTTAGCGTATATTTATAAAAGTATATTTGCGCTAGAATATCGAAGAGAAAGCGAGGTAATTATAGTGTGGCATAACGAAAGCATACTAACAGCAGACGTTAGAGCAGCGTATAATTTAACAGAAGGAAAAGTGAGAACAATCGTAATAGCTATGAGAAAAAGAGTTGGAATTTTTACGACTAAAGTTGGCGGTGATTTACGATACAATGATCGTGAAGTAAGTGTGATAGAGCTCGTCCGTAATCGAATGAAAGAGAATTATTTACTAGAAGATGCGTGCGATTTAGCAGTAAAAACGCATTATGGGAAAGAGGTTAACGAAGTAATAAAAGAGTATCTACAATCCGAGTTAAAAAGACTAGAAGATAACTAAATAAGAATTTGGATTAAATAAAGATACATATGCAAAAGTAACTATTTACGATGTGGCTTATCGCCTAATTAATGTAGATTACAGCAAGCAAGGATTAATTCGAATTAGATTGGAAAAGTATTGACAAGTGGTGTTGAATGAATATCTGAAAGAAATTGTTCAGTACGGATGAAGACATTGAATAAATATTTCATGTATTTTGCGGGGTAGCACGTACGATAACAGTTTGTGGGGATGCAAGAAGTTGCTATTCCGAAATAATTATATGAATTTTGAATCGGGAACATTACAACTAAATAAAAAGGGTCATTTCCTAAATCGGAAGTGACCAATAATAGCTCTATATTAATTATATGTTTTGAGGTAAAAAAAGCTGCGAAGATGGTTTACTGATGACATTATTATTTTATGCTTCATAAACAAAAAAATTTAGGCGTTTATCATTTATAAATGCAATAAAAAACTGTGGCGATCGCCAACACCACAGTCTTTAGTTGGTGTCATAGTTCAAGACATTCTTTAATATGTAAAAGTTTAAGGAAATTTATACATTTAATAAGCTAATCGTGTGATAATGCTTCTGCACAATATGAGTAAAATGAAAACCCCCAGTTAATTACTGGGGGAGGACAGTTTGTCAGATTTAATAAATATTATTTTTCTGGATAATGTACGTGTAATGGCGGTGGAACTAACCAACCTTTTGTCTTATTAAGACGTAACAGTTTAGCTCCAATTTGGGCTTTTGCTGTATGGGATTGGCCATACATTAATGCTATATCTTCACGAGTAGAAATGCCCATTGCTTGACTGCATGCAACTAATCCAGCAGCTAGGTCCGCGCTAAGCGCAGCGCTAATTTCTGGATCATTAAACTTAGCACCAGCAGGGATATCTTCCATTCTTGCTACTGGTCGTTCAGGTGAAGCAGGAGGTAAACCAATACCATTTGTTTTTAGGATTTTCTCTAATTGTTTTACTTATTCCCTGCAAAGTTCAACGATATCTTCAATTATTTTTTTTAGATCTTCGTCACCAGCATGATTATAAAAAGTTTGATAGCCAGAAATCATACCATAATCTGCAATTAAATTTGACCAAACACTAAACACTTCACCGTAATGCAATGGCTCGTTTTTTGGATTTCCACCAAAAATACCCATACTTTCACTTCCTTTTCTTATTTTAACTAAAGCAAGGATAGTATGGGTGAAATAAGAAAAATAATTCATTTGAAATATCTTTTTTATAAATATGTGGAAATATGCTGGTGGGATAGCATAGTGCAATAACAACTGGGGCGATACATGCAACAGGTTGCTATCCCGAAACTAATGTATGTAACGGGATTTAAAATCATTTATAAAGGATGGGAAAAGAGTCATCTTCTTAAGAAGAAATGGCTAAAATAGATCCTAAAAAAGAGACACTCTAATGCTTTCTTAACTAAAGCCAATCAATTTTACGGTGTGCAGGGCTAAGCTGATTTGCTTAACACTACTATAATTATATTGTAATGTCATGATTTGTGTAAGAAATACTCATGACCTTTTTATCTTTACCAAATTTGAGTTGAAATATACAAAAAATCTTAAGTGAACAATATGAGGGAATTAACAAAATAAGATATTCGACTACTTATACGAATATCCTTTTATCTGTATAAAATGTGTGACATTATATTTGGTTGTTTAATTTTAATGATTCTAAATAATTTCTTGACTTTTAATAAAAATAATTCCCACTTTTTTATTTACAATAATATAAAGGAAAGTTAAAACTTGTAAACGTTAATTGACTTTTAATCCACACACCTTTACAATTAATTTTAATAATCCAACAGGAATGTGGAGTATTTTAAATATCTCACAACTGAATACCGTGGAGTAATAGGTGTAAATTGCGTGCAATTTACTTAAAAGGGAAGTCGGTGCAAGTCCGACACTGTCCCGCAACTGTAAATGTGAGCGACTTTTCATAGACCACTGTTTAACGACGGGAAGGCGAAAAGTAGCGATGACCATAAGTCAGGATACCTGCCTATTATGAGTACACACCATAACCCTACGAGGAATAGGAGGTGGCATGTTGACAAAACAGAATGTTCTGTTCGTCGCTGTACGTCAAACGCCCAAGATAAGAGAAGGAATTTGCTGTCGAGCTAATTCTTTCATATTTGGGCATTGTTTGACAGTATATGATGAACGAAAAAGATAGAATGAAGGATTTCCTCGGTTAATGGGAAATCCTTTTTTTACTGATGACTTCCGTTTTGAAAATATGTACGAAAAGAGGATGCACGTATGAAGAATATTCATGTATGTACAGCACAGCAATCGCAATATTTAGATATGAAAATATGTAAGCAGCCACGCACTGAAGTTTCTAAGAAAGCTACAACAAGAATGGTCATAGAATCACTTGTTGATCAATTAATAGCTAGCAATCTTATTAGTAATGAACGGTTATTTGAGCAAATTTTATATAACAAAGATATTATTTGGATTCAAAATGAAAATATTAATGGGCATCTTTTTGCAAAGGCGGCTATAACAGGTCAGCTTAAAACAAAAACAAATAGTTTTATGATGTATATGCCAACAAATCCAATTGTTTATGAAGTGAATGGTGAGTATTATCATTTAATTACACGCATTGATTCGACTCGTGCAAAACCAAATTTAGAGCGACTCTCTCAAGCTCCTAAGCCAATATTAAGTGCTGCACGGGTCAATGATTTACTGTGCTCGATAGTGATGCGCTTTTATGAAACATATATAGAGGATCTATCACAAGTAGCTCATAAAAACAAACAACTGATCAATTTTGTAAAGCGAGAGTATCAACAATTTTTAGAAGCTGTGAAGGAACTAAATGATTATCATTTAAACTGGCACCCACGAGGTAACGGTCATGAGCTACTGCTGAAATTGATTGATAATTTACAACTTTTGAAAAGTCGACCTGGCAAGGTTTTAATTGATTTTTCTAATTCCCATAGTTACGTTGTTGTGGAGTCTCCATATCGTATGGTCAAGCAGGCACAGAAAGCTGTACAAGCATTGTGAAATAAATTCGCGCTAGGTGAAGATGGATACCTGCTTGAAGTCAGGGGTTTCCCGCGGAAGCCGAGCGAATACCCGCGGAAGGAGGGCAAATACCCGCGGAAGCCGAGCGAATACCCGCGGAAGAGAGTGGAATACTCGCGGAAGCCGGGCGAATGCCCGCGGAAGGGAGCCGAATACCCGCGGAAGCCGGGCGAATACCCGCGGAAGGGAGCCGAATACCCGCGGAAGCCGGGCGAATACCCGCGGAAGCCGGGCAAATACCCGCGGAAGCCGGGCGAATACCCGCGGAAGCCGAGCGAATACCCGCGGAAGAGAGTGGAATACTCGCGGAAGCCGAGCGAATACCCGCGGAAGGAGGGCAAATACCCGCGGAAGGGAGCTGAATACCCGCGGAAGGAGGGCAAATACCAGCGAAAGGAGGGCAAATACCCGCGGAAGGAGGGCAAATACCCGCGAAAGGGAGCTGAATACCCGCGGAAGGAGGGCAAATACCCGCGGAAGCCGAGCAAATACTCGCGGAAGAGAGTGGAATACTCCCGCTAAGCTAGAAGTTACCCATGAAAGTATAGTAAATCCCCGCGAAACATAAAAAACAGGACAATGAGAAAACAAATCATGTCCTGTTTTTATGAATTTAGTCAATACAATGCATCGCAGCTTGCGCTTCCTGCCATGGGACGGAATAGCCCTTACCTTTTGCACAAAAAATACTAGAGGATGTATATTCAGGATCGGCATTCTTATCGTAGCCAATTTGCGTAATAATGTCTTCTTTATTGTGACACACATCATAGCCATCAAATTGTAGTGAAAGTACGCCCTTACCATTGGTGTAGGCGGCAAAGGTTGTACTGTAGCTCATAAATGTTGCGACGGGTGCTCGACCAGTTAAAATCGCATCATTTTCAGTTAAGGTTGGTGCGTCAAATGTGCCGGCGGCTTGTTGAATATCGGTCATCATGCGGCCGATAAAATCACTAGGAGCTTTAAGTTTAAAACGGTAATACGGCTCTAGTAATACATTTTCTGCTTGCTCCAGCCCTTGCCGTAATGCACGAAATGCTGCCTCGCGGAAATCGCCACCATCCGTATGTTTGATATGTGCACGTCCTGTTAAGAGAGTGAAGCGAATATCTGTCACAGGGAATCCAGTTAACAACCCATGATGATCGCGCTCGAATAAATGTTTTTCAATGAGTCGTTGATGCCCAACCGATAAATCATCCGCATGACAAGCATTGACGAATGTAATGCCAGTACCGCGTGTATTTGGTTCCATCAATAAATGTACTTCTGCATAATGCTTTAAAGGTTCAAAATGACCATAGCCTGTCACAGTTGTTGCTATCGTTTCCATATACAAAATCTGTGGTTCGCTAAAAGTAATGTCTAGCGAGAAGCGTTTATGGAGTACATCGACAAGAACTTCAAGTTGGATGACACCCATAATATGTACATGAATTTCTTGAAATTTTTCATGCCATAGTACACGTAATGACGGTTCTTCTGCTTCTAGTGTACGGAAAATTTTTAGAACTTCCTTTATATGCTGATCGCCTTCGTATTGTACTTTTGCCTGTAAAGTCGGTACTAACTCATAGGGCTGCGGGTTACCTGAAAAACCAATGATATCGCCGATGTTTGCTTGGCTAATCCCTTTTACTGCGAAAATTTCCCCAGCTTCGACCTCTTGAGTTGTTTCATAACGGCTACCATTGTATAGCCGAATCTCAGTCACTTTTTCTGTCACTTCACCAAATGAAAACTCTTCACGCACGTGTAACGTTCCTTGCAATGCTTTGATAAAAGTTAAGCGTTGATGCCCATCGTGACGAATTTTAAACACCTCACCTTGAAATAGAGCTTTGTTATTATATTGTGTCTTTGTAAGTAGAGGTAGCTGTGCAAGGAATTCCTTTATTCCAAAATCTTTTAAGGCAGAACCAGTAAAACATAAAAAGGCTTTTTCCTGTTTAATCATCGTATGTAAATGAGTGAGGCAGCTAGAGCTATCCAACTTCTCATTAAGAAAAGCATCGAGAAGTTGTTCATCACGTTCAGCAAGCCACTCCATCATGTGATTTGAAACATAGTCCGAACGGAGCGGTTCATCTACGAAAAGTACATCCTCAGAGCAATCCTTTTGAAGCTGTGCCATAACGGCTTCAACATCTGCCCCTTCACGGTCAATTTTGTTAATAAAGAAGAAGGTAGGGATGTGATATTGGCGTAAAAGTTGCCACACTGTTTCAGTATGACCTTGTAGTCCTTCAACCGCACTAACTATAATAATGGCATAATCCATCACTCGAATAGCACGTTCCATCTCTGGAGAAAAATCGACGTGTCCGGGTGTATCGATTAACGTATACGTATCATTTCCAATAGACATACGACCTTGCTCCGCAAAAATCGTAATGCCTCGCTGACGCTCCAGTTCATGGTTATCTAGAAATGTATCCTGGTGATCCACTCGTCCACGGGCTTGAATACTGTTTGTATGAAATAGTAACTGCTCAGAAAATGTTGTTTTACCAGCATCCACATGAGCGAGTACCCCGATTGTTATATGCATAAAAAATCCTCGTTTCTATTAATTCATCTATCAATATTGTAACAGAATTGAGTTGAAAAATATTTCGAATAAGTGTTTATGCGCGAGTCTATCAATTTAAATGCAACTAAATAAATATGACGAATCGGTCCAAATCCGATGCTGTCCCGAAACTGTAAACGGAGAATCTATACAGATGCCACTGTAGCCACTTAATGGGAAGGCGTATAGATGATGAATCCTAAGTCAGGATTCATGCTGATATGAGTAAGACTGAAGAAAATATTCGCTCCGCATGTAGGTTATTGCTAGATAAAGGGGTTGGAACGGTAGTCGTTACACTTGGATCTAAAGGCTCTTTTTATATGAACCATGAAGAAAGTGGCTGGATTCAAGCGTTGGGTGTTGACACGATAGATACAATTGGAGCGGGAGAAGCGTTTAATGGAGCTTTGGTAGTAGGACTTTGCAGGGGAGAGTCACTTCGAAGTTCAATCGATTTTGCCACGAAAGTTGCTGCATATGTCGTTACTCAAATGGGTGCACTACCACTTATCTCAGATTCAATCTTGAAATAAATTATATCCGTAGCTCTTCGTATTATTGCGGAGCAGCTACGTTTTTTTTAGAGGCAGCAAATTAACGGTATCCTCTCGGATGAAAAAACAATTTCTTCTTAAAAGAAGGAATAATACTTAGGGTGTCGAAATATTGTACAAAGTAATGAAATTTTCACACAAAGGGGCTATTAAAATATGACATTGAAACAAGGGATAAAACCAAAAGATTTATATCAATTAAAATCGGTCGCAGATCCGCAAGTATCACCTGATGGAACAGAAGTTGTGTATGTAGAGACTCATATTGATGAGAAGAAAAAGGACTATGTGTCTAATTTATTTTACATAAACTTGAATGAAAAAAAACCTCAACAATGGACATTTGGTGAAGATAAAACGAATTCACCTGTTTGGTCTCCAGATGGCAGTAAAATCGCGTTTGTGTCAACGAGAAGTGGCAAGCCACAAATTTTTGTGCTTTCTAAAGCTGGTGGGGAAGCAAAACAAGTTACTAATTGTAAAAACGGTGCGACATCGCCTACTTGGTCTCCTTGTGGAGAGAAAATTGCCTTCTCTGTCAAGCTTGGTAAAGATGAAAACATTGATGATAAAGCCGAAAAGAATCAAAAAGAAGACAAAGAACTAAAACCACTTGAAATAGAAAAGATGAAATATAAATCAGATTCTTCTGGGTTTATTGATATGGAGCAATTTTCGCAAATTGCAATTGTTCATCTTGAATCAGGAGAATTAGAGTTAGTTACAGAAGGGAAACATAATTTACAGCTTGGTAAATGGTCTCCAAACGGAAAATATCTTTCTTACATTGCTGACTTAACAGAGGATCTAGATTTTTCATTTATAAATGATATTTACTTATTGGATTTAGAAACGAAACATGGTCGCAAGCTTACGGAAGGAACAGGGGTGTTTTACCAAACATCATGGTCACCGAATAGCCGCTACATTGCTTATGTTGGAAGTGAAAGAGAATTTGAAAATGCGACACAAGCAAAGCTTTGGATTTATGATTTGGAAAATAGCAATACGACATGTATAACGAGTGAATTTGACGCGCCAGTCGGTGATTTTGTCATTGGTGATTTCCTTCAAGGTGTTGTTGCTCCAAGTGTACAATGGTTAGAGGATAATAAAAGTTTTTATTTCCAAGTGACAGATCACGGCAATTCATCTATTTATTTTGGTAATCTATCTGGAGAATTATATCCAGCAATAAATGATGATCAGTATGTATATGGTTTTTCACTTGATAATAAAAATGATAAAGCGGTAACCGCAATCAGCACTACTACAAATCCTGGCGATCTATTTTACGTGAATTTAAATACTGGTGAGAAGGAACAGCTTACTAAAGTTAATGAAGAATTTTTAAAGACGAGAGAATTGTCTGTTCCGGAAGCCATTGAATATGAAGGTGCAGATGGCTGGAAAGTAAGCGGCTGGATGATGAAGCCGATTGGCTATGAAGAAGGGGAGAAATATCCACTTATTCTTGAAATCCACGGTGGTCCACACGCTATGTATGCCAACACATATTTTAACGAATTCCAAATCCTGACTGCACAAGGTTTTGGGGTTCTCTATACGAATCCTCGTGGAAGTCATGGATATGGTCAAAAATTTGTTGATGCAGTCCGTGGTGATTATGGCGGCAATGATTATAATGATCTCATGGCTGCTGTTGATTATGCATTGGAGCACTATGATTTTATTGATCAAGACCGTCTCGGTGTTACAGGTGGGAGTTATGGGGGCTTCATGACAAACTGGATTGTCGGACATACAAATCGCTTTAAAGCAGCTGTTACTCAACGTTGCATTTCTAACTGGATTAGCTTTTACGGCGTAAGTGATATCGGCTATTACTTCAATGACTGGCAAATCCAGGCGGGACTAGACGATATTGAAAAGCTATGGAATCATTCACCACTGAAATATGTGGACAATGTGGAGACGCCGCTGTTAATTTTACACAGCGAAAAAGACTATCGCTGTCCGATTGAACAGGCTGAGCAATTATTTATCGCCTTGAAACATCGTAAAAAAGAAACAAAATTTGTTCGCTTCCCAGAATCGAATCACGAACTTTCAAGAAGCGGAAAACCAACGTTAAGAATCAATCGACTAGAATATATTAGGGATTGGTTTGTAGATTATCTATAAGAGCAATTTTGGAGGCTTAAGAAGTGAAAATACTTCTTAAGCCTCTTTTATTTTTATAGTTATATTGAGAGGGAGAATGCTTTGTTATAATCAACATTGGTGTAAAGTGATTGTCAAGTTATTTAATGTTGCTATAAAAAATAGTAGAGCCTTGTTACATTTTATTGTAGTAAGGCTCATTAAGGTTGTTTAATTTTTATACAATTAACACATCTGCGTCTTTAATAACTAATCTCATACATAGCTCACACGTAAAAGCAGAAAATATTGTGAGGTGATTAGAATATGTTAAAAACAAAGATTGGTTATATTATTTGTTTATTGATTATTTTAAACTTATTTGTTTACGGTAAGTCCATAAATGCAAAATCTTTGGAGTTATCCTTCTCGCAATCGAAAAATGACAAAAGTGAACATAAACAAATTCAGGAATTGGAACAACGTTTAAATAGTCTCGAACCACCTGAACCTACCACTATTCTTGACTCACCATTCCCTTTTGAAAAAGGAACAGAAGTGCATTTCCCTACCGATGTCATCACCATTTCAGAAGTAGAAAAAGAAGGAACAAAAATTCCTTTCGAAGTAATAAAAAGTGAACCGAATTATATTAGACCAATATTTAGTGAACAATGGCATAGCACATATTGGGGTGGGAGATGGAGCTATATACCTTCTCGAATACACTATGCTCTGCATCGTGTATTTCCTTTTTATGCCATCGGGATATCTGCTGAACTTAATTTTCAACAAGAAGTAGGTGTTATTTTTCCTACTGATGCAAATGAAACAGACCTTGACCTATATATAGTTGTGTTCCAAACAAATATTACAGATGTTTATACAAAAGGAAATCAAGTTGTTGTTGTTGGAACACCTAAACGAACAGGTATAGAGGTAATAAGCATTAAAACAGCACAAATACACCCGAGTAATAAGGAGAAGTTTTTGTTAATTCAGTTAGCAACGAATGGGGCTGAAATTGATTATTCTTTAATTAGTTATCAGCCACCCGATTTTTGGTTAAAACAAAAACAAAAATTAAATGAACGTGAAAAATCTAAAAAAGAGTGATCCTTAGCTTTATCAAAGGCTGTTATTTTATTTAATCATTCGTCTATAACTAACTTGAACCGTCAGCACAAAAAGTTGCTCTATTTGAACAATAGCCTCTATTAGCTTTAAAGCTCTTTTTCGAACGAAGCCAAATATTAAAAGGAGGTGCAAATATGAAAAAAATATTCTAGTTCCTTGGTTTTTACTGTTATTTCTATTTTCAACAACTAACTTATGCTGAATCAGAATATTATCAGCCAGCTATAGGGTCAAAAGAAGAAATAGTAATGGACTCATTTTTTTCACTATTATTACCTAAAATCCAAGAAACAGTTTCTAATTACTATTCGGATTATCTTACAGAGAGTCCTTTGGTGTATCCATATCAAATAAATATTTTAAATTTGGAAAGAATAGGAACAAATTTTGTGTTTTCTGTAACCCTTGAAGTCACTCCAGTTTTGGGTGCACATAACCCAGTAGGTAGAGACCAACTAACGTTTTCTATAACTCCAAATGAAGTCAAACTTAAAGATTTTAAACACATGGAAACTTTTGAACTTCCACTGCATTTGCAAAATATTATAAAGAAAAAGTAAATGATTGTATGTCTCAAATTTGTATTTGGTCCTTATTTCGCGGAACTTAAACTTCAAATAACTTAGTCAATATCTTCAACTTTTTTCCCCGCTAGTCCGTCCAAACTTTCTTGTCACTTAACAATTGGGAGAGAATTACAAGGTCGAAACACTTTGAGAAACGTGGCTATTCATTAATTAGTCCATAATACACTAAATCCTCATATTTACCGTCTTTGATGATATGATCCTTTAAAATTCCTTCTTGTTTCATGCCTATCTTCTCCATTACTTTTCCTGACGCAGGGTTTGATGAAAAATATCGGGCAAACACTTTATGCAGTTTCTTTTCTTCAAAAGCAAATTTTACAATTGATTGCGCCGCCTCCGTGGCATAGCCTTTTCCCCAATACTTCTCGCCAATCCAATAGGCTATTTCACCTTGATTAAAATGTTTATTATTCGATAATCCAATTGCTCCATATAATTCGCCAGTTTCCTTATCTGTGACTGCAAACTCGTACGAAAAATCTTCCATAAAATTATCGTAATGATGTTCCATCCATGATAATGCATCATCTAAACTATATGGAAAAGGTAGGTACATGGTGCTTTTATAAATATTATAGTTATTACAATGCTTCGCAACTGTTCCTGCATCAGATGTTTGAAATAATCTAAGAACGAGTCTTTCTGTAGTAATCATTAACTTTTCGCGAACATAACCCATTTAATCATCTCCATTTATCAATATTTATTAAAATGAAACATCATTATAACGTGTGGTTGATTTCCGTTCCGACTGGGCGCTTTGTTGCTGTCGCTTCGCTTTCGCACAGTTAAAACATTGCCGCTGACGCTTCGCTTTCGCGCAGAGCAGAGCTTCCTGGGGGCGTCCGATGAGCCGCTTCGCTTCGCTGCAGGGTCTCGGGTCAACAGGATGTTGGTCACGAAGGCGTTATCACAGGACGTGATGGTTTTAGCCTTCGTTCCTCTATTCGCTTATCCCCAAGGAGTCGCCCAGTCTCCGCTCCAATCAACCATTTCACATAGCAAGTACCTTCTAGCATCATACTCTAATTAATAGTTATAAAAGAATACTAAAGTAATTTTATGCAATAGAGTGGTGTTATCGTAGCGGCAACGAAAAGATGTCTTAGAAAACGAAGCATTAGAATAACAAGTGTACAATTGCATCACTGTAAAAAGACTTTTTTGTAGATTAAGTTGGGTAGCAATAGTGTTCGCATTTGAAATGAATGAAATTTATAAAATTTCTACGCTATTGCTGATTGGAGTGGAAGGCTACTCGACTCCCGTGGGAAAGCGAGACAGGCGAGACCCTGCACGGAGCGGATGTTTTCTGTGCAAAAGCGTAGTGCTAACGTAGCGGCAGCAAATGTTATATCTGTGCGAAAGCGAAGCGACAGCAACAACAGCGGAGGAAGCGCTCGACGCTCGCCCACAAGAAAAGATCACCTTTAATTTGTTTTTCAACAATCTGAAAATCCGCACCCCGAGAGGAGTGCGGATTTTTTTCATCAATTGCTAAGCAAGCGTTTGAAATAGCTTTTGCGAATAAATATATAACTAACGAAGAATAGGACAAAGAAGCATAAAGAGCTCATCATTGAGACTTGTAAAAATGATGTTGAAACCATTGTTCGCATTGCAAATAATGTGGCAAATAACATTGTAGTCGCTATCGCGAATGGTACAAATATAAGGATTGCCAGCTCTTTAGACACAACAGTGAATAACTCTTTTTTAGATAGACCAAGTTTTCGTATGCCTACATACTTTTCTTTTTCCTGAAGAAGTGTCGTTTGTAAATAGAAGTATAGTATGCTCATAGCTGCACTTAAGAAAATCAAGCTCAACATAGAGCCGATAAAGAACATTACACTTTTTGTAAACATCTCTGCGTCATACAATTCAATTTTTGAAGTTACATAACGTTCCTCATATATATGTGGGAAATCCTCAATAATTTTTTTCGCTAACTCTGTATGTGCCGTCCAATTGTCTAGCTCAAATAAATAGGTTTTGTAAACAGGATATTTGATGCTGTTATAAACTTCATCAGGCACAATAAAATACGTTTGTTGGAAACCTGTTGTTAATAGATTTTTTTCATTTACATATACAAGCTTAAATTGCTTTAGATATTTGTCATTACTTACATTAGTAATTGGAATTGTCTTATGATTACCAGCAACTGCTATAAATTCATTTGCCCCTAAGCTAATTTTTTCATTGTGTAACAAGTTATAATCGGAAACTGACATATAACCGAGTCGATGATCTTCATTCGATTTAAATTCAATAAAATATTTTTGAGAATCCACTGTGGATAATTGTTCCTCAATCTTTTTAATATCAGCTTTTACCATACTTGGATCAGCCTTAGGAGTGGCAATATATTGAAAACTGTATGGATAATTCGCCTCACTATCTTTTTCAACATTATAGTAAGAACTAAATAAAATGCTTGTACATAAAAATACACCGCTTAATAAAATAGTGATTAAAAATAGTATATTTGCGTGTGATTTCATTTTTGCATTGAGATTGGAAGCTAGTAGCATATTCGTTTGTTTCATATAGGCTGACGATCTCTCGAAAGCCTTTAGCGTGAAGCGCATTCCTTGTGAGATGATTAAATAAATTGTACAAAGCACACTCAAGAAAAACGCTGCATAGAAAAGAAGACCGAGACTACCTACAATATCATGTTCTATTTTTAAAAAATAGCCTAAACCAAGGGTAATAATAATGCTAAAGAATAATAAAAGATAATGTGGCTTTATCGATTTTTCGATGACAACATCACTTTTTAATAGTTGAATCGAAGCTTCTTTATTAATAAATTTTGTCATTACTTTTGAAATAGCAACGAATAATACAAGGAATAAACCAATAGTTATCATGATTGCTTTAATAGGGAAATACATACCAAAAGCTTCTGCGTTTAAAACAACCTTGGCACCCATTAAGAAGAGAGGCGAAATGACAAGCCCTAGAACTATTGCGGTAATAATCGCCAATACACCTATAAGAATATTCTCCCGAAAAACGAGTGTGCGGATTTGTTTCATAGATGCACCGGTAATCATAAAAATACCTAGTGTTTTTGTTTTCTTCTTTAAAAAGGCCATGATGGAATACGCGATATAAATAAATGAAAACAAATAAACGAGTAAACTCGCTAACATTAATGCAAGGCCAAGTGTTGAGTCTGGATCTAAACCTGCAAGACTTGGATGAAACACAATGACTGTAAATAGAAAGAATATAATGATAGAGAACATACTGCTAAGGAAATACGAAACATAAGTCCATTTATCACGTAAAATATTTTGAATAACAATATGATTAAAGCTCATGCTGTCCACCACCTAAAAAAGCAAGTGTGTCCATGATTTCCTGGTAAAATTGTTTACGATTATGACCTCGATGAATTTCGTTATATAATTTACCATCCTTAATGAATATAATACGATTTGCGAAGCTTGCAACATAAGGATCATGTGTCACCATTAAAATGGAAGTTTTTAGTTCTGTATGAATAGAACTAAATAAATTCATGACATCATTTACGGCTTTTGAATCGAGATTTCCTGTAGGTTCATCAGCCAACAATAAACTCGGTTCGTGAATAACCGCACGAGCAATAGCTACACGTTGTTTTTGCCCACCGGAAATTTCGTAAATTCGTTTTGAAAGAAGCTCTTCAATTCCAAGAAATTGAGATACATGTTGAAGTCGTTGCTGCATTTTATCGGCAGGTAAACTATCTAAAGTTAACGGTAATAAAATATTTTCTTTCACCGTTAATGTGTGTACAAGATTAAAATCTTGAAAGACAAAACCTAATTCTGAACGACGGAACTTTGCAAGTTCTTCATCATCTAATGAATATGGATTTCTACCATTTATAAGAATTTCGCCAATAGTGGGGCGATCGATTGTTGACACGCTATTTAAAAATGTAGTTTTTCCACTTCCTGAAGGCCCCATGACGGCTACGAATTCGTTCTCACCAAGTTGAAAATCTATGCCATTCAATGCCTTATATGTGATTTCTCCGATATATTCTTTTTGTAGATTGGTCACTTGTAGGATTGAGTTTCCCATCTTTGAACAACTCCCTTACTTCGATTGAATAACTTAAGTATAGAGAAGGAGCAGCATTTTACCTATTTGGTTAAATGACGTCAATATGACAAAGTTGTCATATTGCGAGCTTACAATCATGATTTTTTCACGCTATTTGAAAAATCTATGGAAAAGGTAGTGATGCACTCATGGGACTGTAAAGTAAAAGGGTGCTCTAATTCAGTTAAAATCTTTTTAACTAAATACAAGCCTATACCTGTTGCTTCTCCGCTCGTTCTTCCTTTCACACCTGTGTAAAATAAATCAAAGACACGTGAAATTTCACTCTCAGGAATCGTATCCCCATAGTTTTTAATGCGTAAAGTAGCTTCGTCATAAATAATTTGAATAGAACTTTCAGGCTCACCGTACTTAATGGCATTATTAATGACTTGATAAAGGACAATTTTTAACCATTTTCGATCTGAATAAATAATAGTATTTTCAATAAGCGTTACTTTTGGAAAAACTTCTTTAGCAATGAAATAATCCTTTAAATCGTTAACAACTTCCTTCATAAGTTCTTTTAATGAGAGTGCTTCTATTTTTAAATCAGCCACAAGATTGGACGTGCGTTCATAAGTTAGTAGCTGATTGAGAGTAAACGTCAACTTGTTGCATTCTTGATTAATTGTTTGCAAATGCTCGGATTGGCTATTGGCATTAGATTGGATAATCAGTTGAATAACCGACAATGGCGTTTTCATTTGATGCGCAAAATGGGAAAGCACAAGTTGCTTTTCGTTTTCTTGCTCCTCTAAATGTTGCTGCTGTGTTAAGTATAGATATTGCATTTGTCGTAGTTTTTGGCTGTAGGCTTGTTCAATCATAGCCTGTGGTTCATACAGATGGAGGTCATCGCTTGTTAATGTGTTGTTCTGTAAATGAGCATAGAGTTTTTTTCTGCGATAATAACGTCCGATTAGCCAAATGGTAAATAAGAAGCTAACTAGAAAGATAAAATAAAGATAGTGTGAAGATAAATCATCCAAGGATTGAATGATCCAAGGTAATATTAGAAAGCTTACACAATAAAGAATGATTACACTTATATGATCTCGAAAGAACAGCTTCATTCTTCTGCCTCCACTAATTGATAACCAAGTCCACGGATTGTTTTAATTTCTAATCTAGATTGGGTAGTCTCGAATTTTTTGCGTAATCGGCCAATATTAACAGATAAAGTGTTTTCTTCAACGAAGGATTCATCATCCCAAATGGCACTCAATAATTTTTGACGAGGAACTACATTAGGGTAAGCTTCAAATAGTAATTTGCTAAGCTGCATCTCTTTTAACGTTAACAGGCTCTCGTGTTTTTCGGTGTAAAGGCGAACTGTATCAGAATTTAATGTTGTATTAGCAATTGATATCGAATTAGATTCGGAGGAAGCGTATTCTCCGTATGTACGACGAATAAGACCGTTCACTTTTGCCATAAGCACATCTAGCGAGAAGGGCTTAGTGATAAAATCATCCGCACCATTTTCAATTCCATGCACTTGATCGATATCATTCACACGCGCTGATACAATGATAATAGGGCATTTGGATAGCTGACGGATTTTGCGTGACCAAAAGTACCCATCATAGGTTGGTAGGTTAATGTCCATAACCACTAGATGAGGTTGAATAGATTGAAATTCTTCTACTATATGATTAAATTGCTGAACGGTAGAGCATTCAAATTGATATTTTGTTAAATGCTCCACAATAATCTTTGAAATATTAGGATCATCTTCTATTATGTATATTTTGTACATAGTATCGACCTTTCTTTATGAAGTATCATTGTAAAATGGGTAATTTTATGTGGTTTTTTTAAATAAACGCTTTATATTAGTTGATTGGAGTGAAGACTGAGCGACTCTTGGGGATTAGCGTCACAGATGAGCTTTTTTTATTTATATACTTTTAATGTACCCTGATTTTTGAAAATCCATTAATATTCGTCATTGAATATAATAGTAATTGTAACTTGAAAGTATAAAAAAGAGCCACCACCAACTCAATTAGAAGGTGATGAACTTTTAAGGAGAAAATAGACGACTTTGGATATCATCATCCATACCTAACCCATTATCTACTTACGAGCGTCGAGCCGCTTTCCTAAAAAAATGCCCGATTGAAAAAGTATTGTTGGAATGACAGCACTTTGGAGAGGAAGGGAGTGAGTGTCATATATCCTTCTAAGAGTGGAATGCACATCAATTCGGTAAATATCTATCTGTTTTTAAGTTTTCTTTAAGAGGTATGACGTATGATGATGGAATAAAATCTCAATGGGAGAAATGATTTATTGTGAGTAAACTCAAGTTAAAGTTATCGTTTGTTATTGTTAGCGTGACGGTAATGATAGTACTTGCGACTTCTAGTGTTAGTATTTGGAGTAGCTATCGAAATTTTAACGACATTCTTATGCAAAATAAAATTGTCATGCAGGATAATTATGTGAAGGAAGTTTCAATAATCACTGAGAGCTACGTACAAGAAAAACTGAGGGAACCAAATCAAGATAAATCGATCGAACCTTATATGGTGCAAGTGGTTGATAAGTTACTTGATGAAAGAGTGGTTTCTTTTAGCGCGTTCATTAAAAGTATACTTATGCCTTTACTATTATGGTTAATCACAATACTTGTATTAGCTGTATGGCTTGCTTTCAAAATTGCACGACCTTTAAAACAGCTTTTTATTAGTGTGGAGAAAGAAGAAGTACAGAAGCTTGAAGAAATTAATGACTGGTATTACGAAGCACATTCCTTAAAAAAGGTAGTGCGAAACATGGTTATTAGTTCAGAAAGCACAATATTTGATTTAACTAATCAACTGAATTTAGACGCCTTAACAGGAATTCCTAACCGAAGAAGAATGGATCAAATTTTAAATGAATTAATCATCAATAAAGTTCCGCATTCAATAGTGTTAATAGATTTAGATGACTTTAAAAGTATAAATGATACATATGGTCATACTGTAGGGGATGAAGTTCTAAAAGCTTTCGCCAGTCATATGCAGGAGAGCATAGAGAAACAAGGAATGTGCTTTCGATATGGTGGGGAAGAGTTTATGGTTATATTGCCATCCACGACAATAGATGTAGCTATAGAATTGGCGGAGAATTTACGTATTAAGCAGGCCATGTTAGATACTGTATGTGAAAGGCCTGTTACAATGTCTGCCGGCATTACATCATTTACAGCAAATATTAAAACGGCTAATCAGATCATTGCAATTGCAGATCAGGCATTGTATAAGGCGAAGCAGTCGGGAAGGAACTGTATCTGTGTCTTTGAAGAACTATCTGAAAAAATAATCAAATAAATTATCAGCCAAATCAACCACATCTTCATTCATATCACTACCTTCAAAAGTGGAAGTCTTCTACCGATTGGTGTGTTTTAACTAAACCATTATAAATTAGATGAGGAACCGTTGATTTTGACGGAGAGTTGCGACTCCTGTGGGATGAGCTTGCGCTGAAAGCTCCGTGAGATTGAAGTCAATCCCGTGGAAAAAGCGGCAACCTCAGAGAGAAAATCAACCTTTGTTTATTGATACACGTTATTCATATTTATTTGTTTGTTGACAAGCAAAGGCATCGAGAGTTATCTTCTCGATGCCTTTTATAGATTAAAATTTTTGACAGATATAGCGTTAAATAGTTCAGTCGTTTCTTGCTCTGGTAAAATACCGAGATCCGCTAACAAGGTATTTTTAAAGGTATTGTAAACCTTTACTGCACTTGCTCGATTATCCACTTCTATATAGTGCTTTATTAGCTGTTGTATGATTTTGTCAGAATATGGATTATGTTCTATCGTTAAAAGTAAAATTTGCTCTCGTTTTTTCACATCATGTATTGCTGTATAATGCTCTATTAAATCATGAAGTAAAAGAGTGAATCTGTTGTTCATAAAATTTGCTTTACTTGTAATCCAGGGATAATCTAAGGCGGCCATATACTCACCTTGGTAGCTTTTTATTAGTGTCTCAGCCTTCTCTACATCAATCTTGGCAGTCCCCATATTAGCATTTAAAATATGCTCTAAGTCATGGGCATCACATTGAAAATCCTCTAGTTGCAAAATATAGCAGCCATTTGCATACTGTATGACTTCTGAATAGCCCAATGCTGAAAGCGTAGTGCGTAGATAGGAAACTGTTGTATGTAACTGTACTCTTGCCTTTTTAAATTCTGTATCTACCCATAAACTGTCGATGATTGTATCACGAGGTACATGGTTATTAAGATTGGAAAAAAGAAAGGCAAATAATTCTTTTGTTTTAAGCGTTCTCCAATGTACGGCTTTGTTATTGTGTAAAACAACGAATCCTCCAAAGCATTGTATTGTAAGCTTGGGTTTATTTCGTATTTGTAAAGGAGTCGATTTATTTTCTAGGTGTAGGAGTTCTTGGATTCTGTTAATAGTTGTCTCTAGACGAGCTTTTGAAATAGGTTTTAGTAAATAGTCAATGGAGTGAATTTCAAATGCTTGGACAGCATAGTCCCGATACGCAGTGACAAATACGATAAAAATGTTTTTGTTCCATTCTTTTAGTAGCCTTGCAATTTCTAAACCATTCATGCCAGGCATTTCAACATCTAAAAATGCTACTTGAAAATCCAAGCTCGGTCCCTCTGCCAACAAATCTTTTACGGTTGTATAGGATTTAATGACCTCTATTGAATTAAATTCCTTTAACTTTTTCTCCATGTTTACAAGAGCTAATGGTTCATCATCCATTACTATCACTCGAATCAAAAAGGGCACCAACTTTCAAATATTAATTTTAACTTCTTTCAGCAGGTGTCCAACCATCCACTGGAATAGAGGAACTCAATCAACGGCTGAGTGACCAACTACGTGCCGCTGACGCTTCGCTTTCGCGCAAAAAACATCTGTTGGCCTAAATCTCCGGCGGATGTCACTGGAATCGGCTTTATGCAGGCACAAAGCCGATTCCGGACGCAATTATACCGAAGCATAATTGATAAATAGTGAAGTAGGCTAAAGTGAACTATCAATGACTGACCCTTTATAGGGATGTATGGACACTTGCTGCTGTGGCAGATCTTTTAATAATTCGGTAGCAGCTACAGTATTTAGGTTGAGTGCATTTTGCATAATACTCATTTGTACAGTATGTTGTAGCTCCATAATTTGAGAAGACATTATCGTACTAACTTCCATCCTACATTCCTCCTTTACCATATTATCGGAAAAAGAACTGATTATCCAACATATAAAAATTGCAAATAGTTTCGCAATATTCCCTCTTAAAATTGTTTAATTTACCAAAAATATATTTGATATTGTATATTTTTCCTCCTTTATAGCAATAATTCGTAATATCAGGTCTGTTGTCCTGAGTTATTAATTGCATTCTAGCATTGCTTGCATAAAAGAGCCTAACTCTAGTGTGCTAGCAGCAGACTGCGAAATATTAAAATATGGAGGTTACAAAATATGAAAAAACAAGCTCTAGCTTTAGCTGTAACAATGACGTTGGGATTAAGTTTATTTGCCAGTCCATCATCTGCTAAGGAACAACTCGCTTTTAGGCCATTCGATGCATTGTGGGGAATCTCGAAAATTTACAATTTGTCTTTAGGAGATTATGAGCCAATGATTGACACAGACGCTAGATGGTTTTATCCAGAGCAAGATTTAAGTGTATTCGAATCAAAAGATGATAATTCATTGAAAGACCAACACTTTGTTGAGGCCGGGGATACATTATTTACAATTGCGCGTGTAAATGATGTATCAGTGGAAGAATTAAAGGAATGGAATAATCTCTCGTCTGATGTAATTTATGTAGGTGAAACAATAGCTATCAAAGAATCAGCGGCAAAACCTAAAACTTTCGAAAACAGAACTAAAAGTGTAGCGACGGCATCAAGTAAAAAGAAAGTAACAGCATCAAGCACGGCCTCAGTGAGTGCTCCAGCAAATGCGGGCAAAACATTAACAATGCGAGCAACAGCCTATACAGCGTATTGTGAAGGGTGTTCGGGGATTACAGCGAATGGGACAGATATTAGATCTAATCCAAACTTAAAGGTAATTGCTGTAGACCCACGTGTAATCCCTCTTGGTACTAGGGTTTGGGTTGAAGGTTATGGTGAAGCAATTGCAGCAGATACTGGCGGAGCAATAAAAGGTAATAAAATTGACGTATTTATTCCTACTGAGGGACAAGCTCGTCAGTGGGGCGTCAAAAATGTAACTGTAAAAATTTTAAATTAATGTAAGTTGAAGGATGTCTCCTTGTGTTGGAGATATCCTTTTATTTTGCATTGTTTTAAGAATAAAAGCCAAGTCCGCGAAGATTACTCCGTAACCAATAATTTGCAAAATTCTAATGAAATTGCATAAGTGGAAGGATTGTTGGCAACCATCAGAAATAGAGGAGGTATTTTTATGAAAAAAATGAGCTTAATAATTATTTCTTTATTAGTATTTGTCGGCGGTTGTGGTTTCTTTGAAAAGAAGGAGCAAAAAGTGGCCGTTAACGCAAATTCAGGACCAACAGCAACCGCAAAAGTAATTGGTAAAAATAATGAAAGCTATGGCAATGCATATTTTGAGGAAGAGGATAATGGGGTTAAAATGACACTCGCACTATCAGGGGTGCCAGCCGGAACTCACGGCATTCATATTCATTCAGTTGGCAAGTGTGAACCGCCAACATTTGAATCAGCAGGCCCTCATTTTAATCCAACGAGTAAAGAGCATGGGAAGGATAATCCTAAGGGATATCATCTAGGAGATCTTCCAAATTTAGTAGTTGGAGAAGATGGTAAAGTGGATTTGAACTTTTTAGCTGAAGGGCTAACATTAGAAAAAAATGCTGCCAACTCATTGTTACGAGATGGGGGCACTGCATTAGTCATTCATGAAACTGAGGATGATTATAAAACAGATCCTTCGGGTAATTCTGGTGCTAGAATTGCTTGTGGCATTATTCAATAAGAAAAATGAATCAACTGTATCTGAAGAAATCACTTCAGATACAGTATTTTTGTTTTTTGGGTAAAAATCGACAACGAATGCTTAATTTCCAGTAATCAATCATTTTGGGTTCATCACTAAAAGTGGGGAGGGTATTAATATAGAATCCTATGGACGTCATTTTAATAATAAATATGCATTTTTTATACATACGGAAACTAGGGAAGTTTTCTTGGAAAAAGAATTTATTAGCTTAATGTAGATAAAACTTGGATAGGAAAGTTATTAATAAACTTCTGGAATAAAGGGTAATTAAGGGGGGAGGTATAATTATAAAAGACTGAATATACAATAAATAGATTGACATTATTATACTATATTTGATAATTTTAAATAGATTCTTATTTTTAACCAAGGGGGAAGGTTATTGTGAAGAAAAAACAATTCAGGCTATTAATGCTATTAACTGCCTTTGCGCTATTGATTTTAGCTGCATGTGGGTCTGATAGCGGAACAAGTTCAAAGGACTCGGATAAGGGTGATTCGACAGCATCTGCTAAGCCGAAATTTTTGAACTTATTAACAGGTGGAACACAAGGTACTTACTATGCATTAGGTGGGACATTTGCTGAATTTATTTCTAAAGAGACAGGCATTAAAACAACTGCTGAAGTATCTCAAGCATCTGCTGCCAATATGACGGCTTTGCAAGATGGTAAAGGTGAAATTGCCTTTGTACAATCAGATATTGCTTATTATGCTACTGAAGGAACAGAGATGTTTGATGGTAAAAAAATCGATACAATTGCTGCGCTAGGTGCACTTTACCCAGAAACAGTACAATTAGTAACGACTGAAGCATCAGGCATTAAAACATATGCTGATTTAAAAGGGAAAAAGGTTTCTGTAGGTGCGCCAGGTTCTGGAACTTACGCAAATGCTGAACAATTACTTGAAATTCACGGTTTAAAAATGGATGATATCAAAGCCCAAAACCTTGATTTCGGTGAGTCTACTGACGGTCTTCAATCGGGCCAAATTGATGCAGCGTTTATTACTGCAGGTACGCCAACAGCTGCTGTTGAGGCATTAAATGCAACAACTAAAGTAAATATCATCGGTATGGATGCTGGTAAAGCGGATGAGTTAATTGCTAAATACCCTTACTATGCAAAAGATACAGTAAAAGCTGGTATATATGGTATCGCGAAAGATACTGAGACAGTTTCAGTACTTGCAATGCTAACGGTGAAAAAAGATCTACCAGAAGATGTTGTTTATTCAATGACGAAAGCTATTTACGATAATGCGGGTAAAATTTCCCACGCTAAAGGGGCATTTATAAAACCTGAAACAGGTTTACAAGGTATTAGTATTAATGTTCACCCAGGTGCTCAAAAATACTTTGATGAAAAGAAATAACGGAACATTCGGATTATAAATTTAGAATAGCTTATGGCGAGTGAAAAGTTATTTTCTTAAATACGAAGAGGCTCGGATTGCGTAAAGCTTCGAGTCTCTTTTCTTCCGTACGAATAGCTTTTTAAGTGGGGGAACAGATGTAGTGCGAAAGAGAACATTAATAATTGTTTTAGCTTTTTTATGTATTTGCTTTAGTATAGTCATTTTTCTTCCTCTTCAAAAGGTATTCGCATTTACGGAAACGCGCATAAATGATCCGGTAGTGCAATATATACCACTGACAACTGAGGATACATTTGAAATTAGATACACTCACTCCATCCATAAAACGGATGTACTCGAACATTATAAATGTGTAGACGGAACGAGTATTCAAATGTTAGGGATGGAGTATGAAAGTTTAGCAATCGGCATGCCGAGCTATGCAGAAAAAAATCAAACATTATCAGAACGAGATGGTAAATATTTTTTGCAGTTTGACAATGAAGTCATTGAAAATTTTACGATCTATATAGGCGATTTGGATTTAGACCTTGTATTAGATTACGAGAATTATGAATACGATTTAAAAAAAGACTTACAAAGGGGAAAATCCTATTTATTTGAGGTGAAGCGTTTATCACTTTATGAACAATGGAAAGGAGTAAGGATGAAATGACAACTCAGCATAAATCAAACGACGAAGTAAAAAAAGAAGAATTCGAACAAATATCAGCTGAGGAACAACAAGCAATACTAGAGAAATATGATATTGAATCCAATGTCCGAACGATATCGGGCATTATGAAGCATGTCGTTTTCTTTGGACTACTAGCATTTTCGCTGTTTCAGCTTTACACAGCAATATTCGGCCAATTCCCAGCGCAAATTCAGCGTACGATACACTTAGGTTTTGGTTTGACCCTTATTTTCTTACTATTCCCTGCTCGAAAAAAAGTAGCAAAGAATAAAATAGCATGGTTCGATTATATTTTAGCGGTATTATCCATTGTAGTAGGTTCGTATTGGACAATGAATTATACAGAGCTTGTTAATAGCAATGGTACCATTACACAAACAGATTTTATTGTAGGCCTTGTAGCTGTCGTGTTGGTACTTGAAGCAGCTCGCCGTGCAGTAGGTTTACCGATTACAATCATTGCTATATGTTTCTTAATTTATGCATATTTTGGACCGTATTTCCCGGACTTTATGGCACATAGAGGGCAAGATTTTGAGAGTATTGTTAATCTCATGTATTTTACGACGGATGGGATTTTTGGAACACCGATTAGTGTTTCTGCGACATTTATATTTGTGTTTTTACTTTTTGGAGCATTCCTTGTCAAAACAGGTGTTGGACAATACTTTAATGATTTAGCGGTATCTCTTGCAGGTAAATTAATTGGTGGTCCTGCAAAAGTGGCGGTATTTTCTAGTGCGCTTCAAGGTACGATTTCGGGTAGCTCTGTAGCGAATGTTGTAACATCTGGATCATATACGATTCCGATGATGAAAAAGCTTGGGTACCGTAAAGAATTTGCGGGTGCAGTTGAGGCGGCCGCATCTACAGGTGGGCAGTTAATGCCTCCGATTATGGGTGCAGCAGCGTTTTTAATGGTTGAGTTTATCGGTCGTAATATTACGTATTGGGATATTGCGAAGGCGGCGGCGATACCTGCATTGCTTTATTTTACAGGTATTTGGATTATGACTCATTTCGAAGCGAAACGCGTAGGTTTAAAAGGTTTACGTGACGATCAAATGCCAAATCGTCGAGAAGTATTTAAGAAGATTTACCTTCTATTACCGATCGTTGCAATCATCGTTTTAATGTTAACAGGTACACCAGTAATGCATGCTGCGCTTTACGGAATTCTTATTTCTATTGGTGTTGCTATGTTTAATAAGGAAACACGTTTAAAACCAAAGGATGTTATTGATGCACTAGTTGAAGGGGCTCGTACAGCGCTTGGAGTGGTAGCGGCAACGGCTTGTGCAGGTATTATCGTAGGTGTAGTTGTAAAAACAGGTCTAGGCTTAAGTTTAGCTAATAGTTTAGTAGAATTAGCGGGCGGTAGCATTATTTTAACGCTGATTTTTGTTATGATTGCTTCCTTAATTCTTGGTATGGGGGCCCCGACAACAGCTAACTATGTAATTACGTCAACAATTGCTGCTCCTGCAATCGTAGCATTATTATCACCGAATACACCACAGGAATTAGTACCAGTAGCAGTTTTATTATCGGCACACTTCTTTGTATTCTACTTTGGTATTATTGCTGATATAACACCACCTGTTGCACTTGCTGCTTTTGCAGCTTCGGGAATATCTGGTGGAGATCCAATTAAAACAGGTGTAAACTCTGCTAAGCTTGCGATTGCGGCGTTTATTATTCCGTACATGATTGTATTCTCACCTGCATTGCTAATGATTGATACAACTATACCTGAAATTATATGGGTAGTATTTACGGCCATTACAGGAATGGTAGCCATAGGTGCTGGAGTAATCGGTTACTGGTATCGCAAAATGCTTTGGTTTGAACGCATTATTTCTATTGCAGCTGGTCTACTACTTATCTATCCAGAAAAATTCTCGGATTGGGCTGGTTTAGCAATCTTTATCGTGATGTTTGTTATTCAATACTTAACACAGCATAAAGATAACGGTGATGACAATCAAAATAGTAAAACGAGTGCTATAGCTTAAGTGAGAGGTAAAAAATGCTTCGAGCCTATAGGTTCATTTTCTGAGTTAGTAAGTACATGACTTGTAATGTCTATGAGGCGATGAAAACACGCGCAATTTACGGCGTCCATGTACCGATCGCTTGGTTTATAAGTCTAACCATGAAGGGAGATGTATCATAATTTGATACATCTCTTTTTCTGATTAACCTCGATATTTAATCTAAAAAGTAGATCGTTTTTATATTTTTTATGCATAATAAGCATCGTTTATTGCTTTTTTCACAAAGGTTGTTGTATAATTCTTTTATCAGAAAATTCAATCAAATAGAATGGCGAGGTGATTAGATGAAAAAGTTGGCGAATTCAAAATTTGAAACGTATTTAATGGATCAGGACATTGAGCTCAATATCGAAGAGGAAAAAGATGAGGAGCAACTAACGATGGTTCATTATGAAGAATTTCCAGAAGGTTTTTTTACAAGTTTATAATAAATATTTGACGGACTGTGCTAAAGGTTGAAATAACTTTTATCACAGTCTTTCATTTTTTTTACATAAAAGTTGGGAGAAATATTTGTAGAAATATATGCTGTGAATCTAGGTTGATTGGAGTGGAGACTGGGCGACTCCTTAGGGATCAGCGTCACAGGTGAGACCCTGGAGCGAGCAACGCGAGTGAAGCGGCTCATCGGACGCCCCTAGGAAAGCGCCCAGTCGGAACGGAAATCAACCCACACGCTATGGTCAATGTCCTCTTTTTCTTATGAAATAGTTTCATGTATAATGGGAAACAAAAATGCGTATAGAGGTGTAGTTATGTCAAATGCTGTAATCTTAGACGAAACAATTTACCAATGGTTTGATCATTTTCATAAATACCCAGAGGTAAGTTGGAAGGAATTTGAAACTACTAAAAAGATTGCATCAATTTTAGATGAGTTAAATGTATCCTATCGTTTGTTAGGGGACGTTCCGGGCTTAATTGCTGAAATTGGTACAGGTGATGAGATTGTTGCTGTACGTGCAGATATAGATGCTTTGTGGCAAGAAGTGGATGGGAAGTGGCAAGCGAACCACTCATGTGGGCATGATGCAAATATAACGATGGTTCTTGGCGCTTTATTACTGCTGAAAGATCGACCATTGCAACATCGTGTTCGATTTATTTTCCAACCTGCTGAAGAACTTGGGAATGGAGCTTGTGCAGCCTTTGAGCGCGGGGCTGTTGAGGGTGTATCACATTTATTTGGTGTTCATTTAAGACCAATTGAAGAGCTACCGCTTGGCAAGGTATCACCTGCTATCCATCATGGTGCGGCTTATTTTTTAGAAGGAACAATACGAGGTACTGATGCTCATGGAGCTAGACCTCATCAAGGGCAAAATGCAATCGATGTTATTATGGCTGTACAACAAATGCTCCATAGCATACATTTATCACCTTTCGAGCCTCATTCTGCAAAGTTAACGAAGATTGTTGCAGATGGTGGTAGTACAAATATTATTCCAGGTACTGCGAGCTTCTCTATGGATATTCGAGCGCAACGTAATAGCCAACTAGAATTACTTCGTAGTCGTATTGAGTTTGGCTTAACATCAATCCAACAGCAGTTTGAAATTGATATGGACTGGAAATGGTTAGATTTCACACCTGGTGCTGAGGTTTCTTCAATTGCCGCACGTATGGCTAAAGACGCGATTATTGAAACGCTTGGGGAAGCGCATTTGGCTGAGGAAATCACAACACCTGGAAGTGATGACTTCCATTTTTACACAGTTAAAAAACCTGAATTAAAAGCAACGATGGTTGCTATTGGAGCTAACTTAACTCCAGGATTACATCATCCGAAAATGACTTTTGAACGAAGTGCATTAATTGATGCTGCGAAAGTACTTGCTTGTGTGTTAGAGAAAAAACCTGAATACGAATAAGGATCGCGAGAGAGCTATGTCAAAGTTTCTTTGATATAGTTCTTTTTTATTTTTTTATCGAAATATATGAATATTTTGCATTGTCCCTAATAGCTATTTGAAAGCGTTTTTATGCGCAAAAATAGTCGAAATAGCTCGAGAAGCATAAAATTTTTGCGTTGACTTTTAATTTTTCGAATATTATGCTAAAAAACATATAAAAATATTTGCGTCTTAGAAAAGTTGAAAAGGGGATAGGTGCAAAAAAAGGGGATGGAACTGTAAAAAGGAAATTATGCTAGTTGGGTACTTCTGAAATTTGTAATTATATCTATTGTTTTAGTAGGATTAACTATCAGAGCATGGATCGATGATAGAGTCGTAGCAATAATGATTTATTAAGGCTTAAACTTAATTTCTCCAGCATGGTTCTTAGTAATAATTATGCTGTTATCGCAAGGGTTTATTAAAAAGAGATTTTGACATTATTATTTTAACAAGAACATTTAATCTTGATATATATCAACAGCGAGGTAAAGAAAAACTAGATTTAGTTTTCTTTAAATTGGCAACATTAAGTGTTTTTAGAAAGGATAAAAAAATGGTCTTAAAAAAAGAAAATAGTATATCTCATGAAGATTCGCCCATTATTATACTAGGAGAAGAAAAATTAAAAAAGGGTTTAAAAGCTCGACATTTAACAATGATATCGATAGGTGGAGCAATTGGTACAGGATTGTTCCTTAGTAGCGGTGCAGCAATCAGTACCGCAGGTCCAGGCGGTGCATTACTAGCATATACTTTAGTTGGAGCTATGATTTTCTTCGTGATGACAAGTTTAGGAGAACTAGCAGCATTTATGCCTACAAGTGGTGCCTTTAGTACTTATGGTACAAAATTTGTTGATCCAGCTTTTGGATTTGCAATTGGTTGGACCTACTGGTTTAATTGGGCAATGACGATTGCAGCTGAGTTATCTGCATCTACAATGATTATGAAATTTTGGTTTCCAGACAGCGCATCCTTATTCTGGAGCGGTTCATTTTTAGCTATTATTTTCCTATTAAACTTTTTATCTGTTAAAGGATACGGTGAAGGAGAATATTGGCTGTCATTAGTTAAAGTAAGTGCAATTGTAATTTTTATTATAGTCGGCTTACTAATGATTTTCGGTATAATGGGTGGGGAAGCAGTAGGATTCAAAAATTTCACTGTAGATGATGCACCTTTTTCAGGTGGAACTTTAGGTGTTTTTATTGTCTTTATTGCTGCAGGGTTTTCATTCCAAGGTACAGAAATTGTTGGGGTAGCTGCTGGAGAAAGCGAGAATCCAGCGAAAAATGTACCTACAGCTATTAAAAGTGTTTTTTGGAGAATTCTTCTTTTCTATATATTTGCAATTTTAATTATTGGGCTTATCATACCGTATACAAATCCAAATTTACAAAGTGAAAATGTAATGGTCAGTCCATTTACCATGGTATTTGAAAAAGCTGGATTTGCATTTGCTGCTTCATTAATGAATGCTGTTATTTTATCAGCAGTTTTATCAGCAGGGAATTCAAGTTTGTATGCTTCAACACGTATGCTATACTCTATGGCTAAAGAAGGTCAGGCTCCGAGAATTTTTGGAAAGTTGAATAAACGTGGTGTTCCTGTTGCAGGTATGATATTAACATGTGCAGTCGGTATGCTTGCTTTTTTAGCTTCCTTTTTCGGGGATGGGGTAGTTTATATGTGGTTAATGAATGCAATAGGTATAACAGGGTTCATTTTCTGGTTAGGGATCTCTGTCAGTCACTATCGTTTCCGTAAAGCTTTTATTGCACAAGGGTATTCGTTGGACGATTTACCTTATAGGGCAAAATGGTTTCCAATTGGACCGATTTTTGCAATAGCATGTGGACTAATTGTAATTATTGCACAAAATTTCCAAGCGTTTATGGCTGAAGAAATAGATTGGGGTAGTGTTGTAGCAGCGTATTTAGGAATTCCATTCTTCCTTAGTTTATGGTTTGGCTATAAAATTATTAAAAAGACAAAAGTTGTTAACCTTAAGGATGTTGATTTTGACTTTGAAAATAAAAATTTGAAATAATAATCCACTATAATTGAAAAGATATAAAAATAGGAGTTACATTGTTACTATAGTTAACCCGTAGTCTCGCAGATGCCAAAAGTATCTGCGAGATTTTTTTAATAAATAGCAAAGTTCAATTCATATATTGTACGTGGGCGACCTTGTTGATGAGTCATTTCTTCACCAACAACTTTAGCATAACCGTTATCCACCAATTTTTTTATAATGCGTTCTGTTGTGCGGCGTGTAACCTGTAAGTATTCAGAAAGATTATGGGAAGTAAATTGCGCTGATTGTCGCTCTCGGCTAAAATGAATGATCTTGGAAATATTTAATGGACTTAAGCCTGTTTTCTTTGCCATTTGTAAAACGTAGGGATCATCAGTTTTTAAAGCTAGCCTTACTTCTGACTTAGGGAATGGACCTAGCAAATTTTTATGTTCGTCTAGTATATAAATCTCGAAAGGTTTAGTAAATGTTAAGGCATTCTTGGCATTTTGATTAGCCTCAAAAATTGAATGACCATAACCAAAGGCTAGCTTAAATGGCTTATCAGTTTGTTGTAATAAGTTCTGTAAATTCTCTTTTTCGAGTGCCTTTTGTAAATGCCCAGCTGTCGTATATAGCTCAAAAGAGTATGGTGAAATTTCTTTATAAGTTGCATGTGTAGCTGCTGTGATTTGCGTTAACATGTTATAGTCTATAGGTTTATCTTCAGGTGCTTCTAATAGCCCAACAACCGCTTTTACAGATTCGGATTTTGTAAGAAGTGATTGGGATTTCGTCTCCTCTAAGCATTGAACAATGGAGTTAGTTGCGTCTAACATGCGCATTGCAGGTATTTGAAGGGCTTGCAATTCATCAAACACACTATGAATACTTGTTATGACGAAGTCAACGCTGTTAGCTTCCCATAAAGCTATATGATGCTGCAATATAGATTGCGTAGTTTTAGTGATAGAAATAGGCTGAATATATGGCTTTGGACCACAATACTCTATTTCTGTTAGAACATTTTCTACAATAGCTGGATCCATAACATCAATGGAAATTCTATTTAAAGGTACTGTGTGTTTGGCTAAAAGCGATAACAAAGTTGTGGAAATTGCCGTCTCATCTTGTTTTATATAATTCCAAGGTATTGGCAGTTCTGACAGTGCAGATTGGGCATGCAAATAGGGTAGCGTTCCTCCGAATAAAAGTGCATCACATGGCTTCATTTCCTTTAACAAAACGGGTGCTTCTGTAGGTTGATTGTAAAGATAAAAATCTATTTGAATATTCTCTATGTTTTGTGCGATACTATTTATACGCTTCATAAATGCTTTAGAGCAAATAACCGCTATTTTAGTAGACATAGGCAACGCTCCTTTTCTATATTTTTTCAACAATTAGCGACGTATTAGCGACAACTAAATTATACAGGAGACTAATAAAAATGAAAATCCAACAAGTAGAAATTTTTGCAATTCATTTACCACTTATTGATCCATTTATCATCAGTTATGCTACATATGATACAATGCCTTCTATCATTTTGAAGGTTACGACAGACACAGGTATTGTAGGCTACGGTGAAGCAGTACCAGATGAGCACGTAACAGGGGAGACGTGGGAAAGCACATATGCTGTATTAAAAAATCAGCTTGCTCCTGCAATCATTGGAGAAAATCCAATGGCCTTTGAAAAGCTTCATGATACATTGAACAAAGTAGTGAAGGATGTGCCAGCAGCGAAAGCAGCGATAGACATTGCTTGCTTCGATCTTGCAGGGAAAGCGTTACAAGTTCCAGTGTACCAACTATTAGGTGGGCGTTATCATGAGAAATTCCCGATTACGCATGTGCTGAGCATTGGAACACCTGAGGCAATGGCAGATGAGGCAGCTAACCGTGTAGAGATGGGCTATCGATCATTTAAAATGAAGGTAGGAACAGAGGTAGCTCGTGATGTTGCTCGTATTAAAGCGGTGCGTGAACGTGTTGGTGAAGACATCGCAATTCGTGTAGATGTAAACCAAGGATGGGGCAATGCGTCAACTACATTACAAGGTTTACGTGCATTAAAGGATCTAAATATCGATTGGTTAGAGCAGCCTGTAGATAGTGAAGATATTGATGGCATGGTAGAAGTGAAGTCAAAATCTGATGTACCATTAATGATTGATGAAGGGCTTCGCGGTGTACGTGAAATGCGTGAGATTATTGCCAAGCGTGCTGCGGATAAAGTCAATATTAAATTAATGAAATGCGGTGGAATTTATCCTGCTATGAAACTAGCAGTTATGGCTGAAATGGCAGGCATTGAATGTCAAATCGGTTCAATGGTAGAATCATCAGTTGGATCAGCAGCTGGCTTCCATGTAGCATTCTCTAAAAAAATAATGACAAGTGTAGAATTAACAGGTCCATTAAAATTCTCTAAGGATGTCGGAAACTTACACTATGATGTTCCATTTATCTGTTTAAATGAAAAACCAGGATTAGGTGTAGCAGTAGATGAAGAGATCCTTAAAGAATTATGTAAGTTCTCAACGATTGTAACAGCTTAAGGAGGCGGCGAAATGGGAAAAATTTATGAAGGCATGCTTGGTGAAACGCCGTTTTTCGTTACAACATTAAATCTTCAGCATTTGCAAGAAATTGAGAAATTACAGCTTCAGGTTTATGAATCATTACCAGACCAAAGTATATTACAACCATTAAGTACTGAGGAATTTGATTACATTTTAAGTGGCAATGGCATGATGATAGGTGCTTACGTAGGGGAAGAGTTAATTGCCTTTCGCGCACTATTGAACCCACCTGTTGATGACGAGCACCTTGGCTATGATTGTGGGATTGCTGAGGAAGAATTTCATAAAGTTTTATATCAAGAAATATCGAATGTCTCACCAGCATATCGTGGCTATGGATTACAAAAAACATTAGCCCAAGTTGTCATGGGTCATATCGATTTCGAAAAATATGATTATGTATGCTCAACAGTAAAGCCATATAATATCCCGAGCTTGAAAGATAAATTTTCTCAAGGGTTAGTCGTAAAGGGATTAAAGATTAAGTATGTAGATAAACTCCGATATATTTTCTATAAAGACTTGCGACAAGAGTTACCAATCTTTACAGATAAGAAGACGATAACAATGGATGATACGGTTGGTCAGCAACAGCTTTTGAAACAGGGTTATATAGGTACTTCTATGTATGAGGATGAAAATGATTGGTTCGTCGTTTATGAAAAATAAATTATAGTAAAAAGCCTTACCTTTTACTTTACGTGAGAGGTAAGGCTTTTTCACTAAAGAAGGGCTTTATTTCATCGGGCAAAAACCACAAGCCATTAAACCAGGTATGTCTTTAGAAAAACAACATGATTTTCGTACGGGGACGTTCACTAAATTAGTAGGGCTTTGACCTCCAGTGTATTGTGCCCACCAAGATTTGTTGGAGAAACGAGCCCATGTTTTAGGGTCCTCTAAAGCTTCAATATCCTCCATTGCTTGATCAGCTAGACCAGGATTAGAAAGCAATACATGATAGTGCCAAAGTAGATATCCAAAGAAATTCTCCCAAATAGTGAGAGGGGAAATAGAAGTTACTTTACGGAGCTGTTGAACGATAACATGCCCATCATATAGGATCTTCTCAATAACTGATTGACGTTCATCCTCATCAACATAACGCCAATCATTTGGGTTAACAAACATTGCCACTGTAAAACTGTCGAATTCTTTTGCTGCATCAAAGCGAAGCTCGATTGGTTTACCATCCCACACCTCGTCATAGGCGGCAAGCATGTAAAGTTGCATAGCGAAAAACATACCGTAGCGGCGCGCAAAATGAGAAATAGCGGCTGTTTCCGTTGCTGCGTCTGTAATTCCCATCATAAGGTTTAAAAAGTCGGGATGGTAAAAGTCCTTATGTATATCAGCTAATGTAAATAGTGTCCGCTTTGGTTCTGTTGTATAAATGCTATAGGAATTCAATTGTCGAACTTGATCCATCGTTAATGCTGGCATTGTCATCACCTTTTCTTTCAATCATCTGTTACTTCAATTATAAATTAATCATTTTTGCTTCACAAATGGAATGCAATATAGTAAAATACATTAAACATATCTGAAAGGTAGGTTTTGTAATGTCACAGCCCCATTCAATTCCAAGGCCGCTCGTGCGACTCAATCAATGGACGATTCTGTTAAGTGTCATTTTAACGTGGGTAACAGGTGTCTTTTGGATTTTAGCAATTCCTTTAGTAGCGAATATTCTTGGTATTTTATGCAATTTTAATCCTATTATTCGAGTAGGGAAGCTGTTTCTAAAAAGTGCGCCATCTACATATATACCAGAGGACGCTCAGCAGCAAAAATTTAATTCCAGTATTGCTAGCTTTTGTTTAGCGGGTGGAATTTTAGGCTTCTTGTTTAAATGGCAGGTGGTTGGCTATGTCTTTACGGGAATGGTTGCTATAGCTTCATCGATAGCAATTGCAGGCTTTTGTATAGGCTGTTTTCTACATTTTCAGCTAAAGCAATGGCAATATCGTCGCTCGCTGAAGAAGGCATTGTGACATTCATTTCTTTCAGCCAAAAGAAATTGAAAAAAACTTTAAGAAATTTTCAGATTAATGTTGACTTTATAATTGATAATGATTATCATTATCGTATAAAGATTATTCCTCGTCTACAATACAGTGTAGAGAGGATGAACTTTAGCTACTTTTCTCCAGAAGTTTGCTAGTTCATGATAACGCTCCTAAAACCCCCCTCATTTTTTGGGAACGTAAAATCTCTCGACGACTCACTCCATTGTGATTGAGTCGTCTTTTTTTGATTAAAACTGTCATTGTTCCGATAAAACGAGATATTATTCCGATAAAAGCAAAGATTGTTCCGATAAATCTTCAAAGTATTCCTATAAAAATGAACTCTGAGGTAGCAGGGACATCTAAAACAATGATTTACACATTATAGTAAGCTTTTTCTAGAATAAAAAAATACACTACTAAAAGTAAATTTAGTAATGTACATTTATTTTATTTACTGAGTAGGACTACTGCTATGAACAGCGCTTTTTTTCCCTAGTATCATCGTATAGTAGCTATGTAACAGCATGCCCACAATGATGACACCTAAGCCAGCGAGTGCAATTGGATTCGGGAATGCAATGCCGAGCAATAATACTTCACCAATAATGACAAAGATTATTTCAGTCGATTGTGTTGCTTCAACTGCTGCAAGCTTGCCTTGGTGATCACGAACACGGTCAGTTGCAATGAAAAATAAAGTTGTGGCGATGACACCAGAGCTTATGCCTACAAGCAACGATTGCATCACTTGGTTGATGGAAGGAAGCCCAACCGTTGCCAATGCATAAATGGCTAGAATAATCCATGCGGGCATAGAGGCGATGGTCATTCCGAGAACTCGTTGATATGTATCGATGCGTCCACCGCAGATTTCCATCATTTTTCGGTTACCAAGAGGGTAGGCAAATGCAGCGATGGCAACAGGTAAAATGCCAAGCATTAAACTTTTAAATGGAACAGATTGTGCCTGTGGTATTTGAATAAGTAAAATGCCGACTAAAATGACACATGAAATTAGTAATGAAATAAGCGGTATTTTTTGACGTACTGTTTTCCCAGCTACTACTGAAACAAATAGGGGAGCTAATAATACGCCAGCGACAATTGTAAATTGCCATGTTCCGGAAACGAGCCAGCCTGGACCGAATGCTGCTGCAAATGTTAGTGGCGCATAGAACAATACGAATCCTATAAAGCTCCAAAGAAGCCAAGAGAAAGGCTGTGCTTTCATTTCACCTGATAATTGGGAAAAGCCCTTTCGATAGAAGACGATCGTAAGTAAAAACGGTAGCATGAAGAAATAGCGCAGTGATGAACTCCATAGCCAACTACCACCTTGCATTTCCATTGCGTGATTCAATATAAATGTAACAGCAAAAAATAGCGAGGCTAAAATACCTAATGCAATTTCTTTCAATAAATTCACCTCATAACCCTTTACGTAATTTGAAAATTCAGTCATTTATTTCAGAAAAATTACGAAGAAGGGATAAACCCTTCTTCGTAATTATTTTCCTTGTTGTTCAAAGAGCTGTACGATTTCGATAATCACTTGTGTAGCTTTCTCCATCGTTTCTCCAGATACATATTCGAATTTACCGTGCATATTTTCGCCACCTGCAAAAATGTTTGGAGTTGGTAAGCCCATGTAAGAAAGCTGTGAACCATCAGTGCCACCACGGATTGGTAATGTAATTGGAGCAATATCTAACTTTTCCATTGCTGTGCGTGCAATATCTACGATTTCTTTTACAGGCTCAATTTTTTCGCCCATATTATAGTATTGATCTTCCATAGTAATGGTTAAAGCATCCTCGCCATATTGAGCTTTAATTTTTGCCGCAGCATCAAGCATTAATTGTTTTTTTGTTTCGAACTTTTGACGGTCATGGTCACGGACAATATAAGAAAGCTCAGTATGCTCGATCGCACCGTTAAAGCCCATTAAGTGAATAAAACCTTCATAACCATCCGTTTTTTCTGGTACTTCATTAGTAGGCATTTCATTTTGGAAGGCAATCGCCGTTGTGATGGCATTGACCATTTTATTTTTCGCAGAACCAGGGTGTACACTCGTACCTTTTGTCACAACCTTTACGCCTGCAGCATTAAAGCTCTCGTATTGTAGCTCGCCAAGTGGTCCGCCATCCATCGTATAAGCGTAGTCGGCTCCGAATGCAGCCACATCGAATTTATGAGGACCGCGGCCAATTTCTTCGTCAGGTGTAAACGCTACACGCAATTTACCGTGTTTAATAGAAGGAGTGTTTACTAGGTATTCCATAGCCGTCATAATTTCTGCGATACCAGCTTTATCGTCAGCGCCTAATAATGTAGTACCATCCGTTGTAATTAACGTTTGACCTACATAATTTTTAAGCTCAGGAAAATCTGTTGGCGACATTGCTAGATTTTCATTGAGCTGGATAGCTCCACCATCATAGTTGTCAATGCGCTGTGGATTAACATTTGTGCCAGTAAAATCTGTTGTAGTGTCCACATGTGCTAAAAAGCCAATAGTAGGCACTTTTTTATCAGTATTTGCTTCGAGTGTCGCAAATAAATAACCATTTTCGTCTAATGTAATATCAGATAAGCCTATCTCTGCAAGTTCATCTTTAAGTACATGCAATAAGTCAAATTGCTTTTGTGTTGAAGGAGTTGTTTCGCTTGTGAAATCAGATTGTGTATCAATTTTTGCATAACGAATTAAACGCTCAATTACTTGTTCTTTCATAAGTATGGCCTCCTAATGTGTATGTTTAACTTTTTTTGGCGGGTATCCAACACTGTTGCTGCCGCTTCTCAAAGAAGTTCTTTGTGCAAGCACAAAGCCGATTCCGGACGCATTGTTTATCTGCGCGAAAGCGTAGCGGCAGCGGCAATTATGCCGAGGCATAATTGATATTATTGTAACACTTTACTTCGGATTTCGGAATATTGAGAAATACTTAAGGCAATTAGAATTTGGGCACCGTAATATGTCAACATAATAAACTCATGTGAAAATGGTAAAGGCATAACAAATTTATTAATAGCTAAATAGGAATCTGATGAAATAAATAGTAGAGCGCCAATCGTTGCAAATGTAGAACCTGTACGAATCGCAGTCCAACCCATCGTTAATATGACCGAAATATAAGCAATTACCGCAATACCAAGCACG
>Ga0102589_1000567_pt1 | contig 70023 bp, 63 predicted proteins | sample AraplaMF_Col_mLB_FD_76858 | JGI IMG/M metagenome (GOLD analysis project Ga0102589, IMG submission 76858) | Arabidopsis root microbial communities from the University of North Carolina, USA - plate scrape MF_Col_mLB | ecosystem: Host-associated > Plants > Roots > Endosphere | place: USA...
CAAGGCAGATGGCCATGAGCCCGCCGGCAAAGAAGCCGCCGACCAACAGGGAGCCTACCGAAAGATTGGTGGCGGTCGCCAGGATCAGGAAGGCGATCGACGGAGGGATAACGTTGTCGAGCACCGAGGTCGCCGCGATGATCGCCGCAGCCTTTGCCGGCGGATAACCGTGGCGGACGAGTTCCGGCTGGAAGGTCGAGGCGCCGAAAGCGGCATTGGCCACCGAAGAGCCGGAGGCACCGGAAAAAAGCACACTGGTCAACAGCGTCGTTTGGGCAAGTCCGGCGCGACGATGGCCGACCATGGCAGCCGCGAAGCGAACAAGCTGGTTCGCGACGCCCGAAGCCGTCAACAATCCGCCGGCGAGGAGGAAGAAGGGAATGGCGAGCAGCAGGAATTTCGAGATGCCCGTAACGGTCGAAGAGACGATCGCCGGTTCTGGCAGGCTGCTGCCGAAGGCGACAACGATATAGGCGGCGGCCAGGAAGGCGTGCGGCAGCGGGGCGGCGAGGACCAGGCCGATTGCCGCGATCAGGCCAAGAAAGATACTGGGCGGCCCGTCAAGCTCGATGGTGAGCAGCGGAATACCGGCATAGAGTGCCACCCCTATCACGAAGGAGATCAGGACCGGCAACGCCTTCCCTTCAGCGATGCGCTGCAGCAGAAGGACGATGAGGATCAGCGCGCCGCCGGCGCCAAGGAAACCGAAGCGGATCCATTCCGGCACGCCGAGCGTTGGGGACGTGCCGCCGAGCATGGTCATGATCTCGCTGCCGCCGAAGCTCAGGATCAAGCCGGACAACACGGTAAAAACATCGGCTGCGATCTGCGTTGCCGGACGCAGCTGCTCCGGCAGCATGTTGACGAAGACATCGAGACGCATGGCGAGCGCACTGTTGAGGCTAAGCGGCGCACCGAGCGCGATCAGCAGCACATGCAGCCAGATGCCGAGATCTTCCGCACCGATGAAGCCTGCCGCAAAGAAGTAGCGCATGCAGACCGTGACCAGCACCATGAAGAGCAGCACGGCAAGCACTGACGCAGCGGCCACGCCAAGCACGGCTTCGATCGCCCTCAGAATGCGGGCTGCGAGCCCGTCGCCTCTTGTCTCCTGTTCGGCTGGATGAAATTCGCTAGCTACCACTGAACTTGCTTTCTTGCCGTGTTGTCAGGCGCTCTTGACGGTCGAGAGATCGCAATCGAAGAGTGTCGACCAGGTGTAGTTGCGCGCCTTCGGCACTTCCCTGCTGACGTCGAGACGCGGCAAAACCTTTTCGCCGAAACGATAAGCTTCCTCAAGTAGTGGCATGCCGGAAAGAATGAACGTTTCGACACCGGCCCTCTGATAGGCCTCCAGCATGCGCAGCACGGTATCGGGCGAGCCGACGATTGCCGTGCCGAGGCCGGGTCGCACGAGGCCGATGCCGGTCCAGAGATTCGGGCAACTTCGAGATCACGCAGGTTGCTTGGCTAAAGGCCGCCATGCAGCGCCGTCATACGCTGCTGGCCGACGAAGCGCTGGTTGGCGGCAATTGCAGCATCGTCCATGTGGCCATAGAGATCGGCGGCAGCTTCCCACGCCTTCTCATCGGTATCGCGCACGATCACATAAAGGCGGATGCCATATTCGGGTTCGCGTTCGTAATGAGCAGCACGCGCCTTCACGGCCTCGACCTTGTCCCTGATCTGCTCCGGCGTCTCGCCCCAGGAAAGGTAGGTATCGACATGTTTTGCCGCGACATCGAGCGCCTTGTCGGAAGAGCCACCGACCTCACCGGCCGTTTCGGCATGGCAAAATTGCCGGTCGATGAAGTGATGTTCGACTGACCGTCCCATGATCGATTTCTATACCTGGATCACGCCCAACGGCCTGAAGGTGTCGATCGCGCTCGAGGAATTCGGTCTTCCTTACAAAACCCGCACAATCGATATCACCAAAGGCGATCAGTTTTCCGCTGACTACCTTGCGATCAATCCAGGCGGCAAGATCCCTGCCATCATCGACCACGAGACCGGCATCACGCTTGCCGAATCTGGAGCTGTTCTTCTCTATCTCGCCGAAAAAACCGGCCGGTTCCTGCCACACGACGGCGCGGCCCGCCATCACACCATGCCCACCGCTGGTATCTGCAGCTTGCCGCCCGGCCGCAGGTGAAACGCGGCTACGAAGTGCCGCACTTCACCGGCCCGGTTCCGCTGCCCGGTCTCTAATCGCCAAGATTGCTTGGCCGTCGGCCTACCGCGTGAAAAGCAGCCGCATGCGCGCCAGGATACCCTTCACGCCCGATATGGAGGCTGCCCTCAGGTGGCGGGCGACAACACCCGCATCGACCTGCGCTCCGAAATGGCAGGAGCAGACAAGCCCGTGCAGCTGTCGATCGTTAAGATCGAAGAAGCTCTGGGCGTCTCCATAGGTATCGCCCTCGAGACCCGCAGCACGCAGAACCGGATCGGCATAGGCTACGGATATGGGCGACCCGGCGATCCTCATCATTGTCCGCTGATCGCGGGGTAGATATTCGGTTTCCCGAAGGGTAACGAGCGAACGCGCGGGATCGCTTTCCAGGAGCTCCGCCCACCGCTCCAAGCGCTCGGCGCGAGACAGTTGTGGAGTGGTGCGGCTGACCCTGGCTATAGCCTTGAGCTGATCGACTGCGTATTGTTCCATAGCGGCCTCCTATTTGAAAAAATAGACTGCACGCCCCCATCAAGAAGGTTGATCCCAACTGCGCTGCCTGTCCAATCACGTTTGAAGAATCGTGCTCCTTGAATGCAGGCAGGATCCCTGCCTACTCAGGCGAATTCGCTTTGTCGCGAAAAGCTACGCGGATGGGCGACGTGCTTCCGGACGATACTGTCCTTGCTGTCGAGCTCTTCCAGAAGAACGTCATAGCTCCAGAGATCGGCAAGGTGCTGCAGAACGAGCTTCAGGTCGTCCTCTTCCAGGAACTCGTCATTGGTGGCCCGGTGCTGCAGCAGCAGTCTGCGGTCGCCAGCGAGATCGACATCGACGATCTCAATCGCCGGATCGGTATGGCCTATGTCGTAGTCGCGTGAGAGCTGCCGGCGGATGCGCCGATAACCGCGCTCGTCATGGATTGCCGAAACCAGAATACCCTCCTCAATCTCCGGATCGTCGTGGAGCTGGAACATGCGCCACTGCCGCATGAGGCGTGGGCTAAGGAACTGGCTGACGAAACTCTCGTCGCGGTAATTGGCCCAGATATCGCGCAGGACAGCCATGGCATCTCCTCGTCCGGCGATATCAGGAAACCACTCGCGATCCTCGTCTGTCGGCTCCTTCACGATGCGTTCGATATCCTGCATCATCGCAAAACCCAGCGCATAGGGATTGAAGCCGGAAAAGCGACGGTCGTCGAACATGGGCTGGAAAACGACGTTCGTGTGCGACTTCAGAAACTCGAAATAGCTGCCGTCGCTGATCTGTCCGCGCTCATGCAGACGCTTCATGATGTTATAGTGGACGTAGGTGGCGGTTCCCTCGTTCATCACCTTGGTCTGGCGCTGGGGATGAAAATATTGGGCGACGTGGCGGACGATGCGCAATATCTCGCGCTGCCAGGAATGGAGCCGGGGCGCCGATTTTTCGAGGAAGTAGAGGATATTGTCCTGCGGTAAACCGAGTGCGGCTCGCCTGTGCTCCAGATCGCGGTCCGACTTGTTACGCTTCTGACCGACAGGCACCGTCCGCCAGAGATCGTTGAAGATCTTCTCTTCATGGGCGCGGCGTTCCTGCTGCCGTTTTTCCTCCTGCCTCAGGTCCACCTTCGTCTTGCCGGCATAGCGGTGTACGCCGTGCGACATCAGCGCATGGGCGGCATCCAGCGTTCGCTCGACGGCCACTTCCCCATAGCGTTCCTCGCAGCGGGAAATATAACCCTTGGCGAAGTCGAGATAATCGAGGATGCCCTCGGCATCGGTCCACAGCTTGAAAAGGTAGTTGTTCTTGAAGAAGTGGTTGTGGCCGAAGGCGGCATGCGCAATGACCAGCGTCTGCATGGTCGCCGTATTCTCCTCCATCAGGTAGGAGATGCAGGGCGAGCTGTTGATGACGATCTCATAGGCGAGGTCGCGCATCCCGCGGCGGTAGAATGCTTCGTGGTGGGCAAAGTGCTTGCCGAAGGACCAGTGGCGATAGAAGAGCGGCATGCCGGTCGAAGAATAGGCATCGAGCATCTGTTCCGACGTGATGACCTCGATCTGGTTCGGATAGACATCCAGTCCCAGTTCTCCAAGCGCGATGTCCTCGCAGGCATCGTGAATGCGCTGCAAGGCCGGGAAATCCCAATCAGCGCCTTCAAACAGCAGCTTTCCCTTATGCCATGTGCTGGCTTTCATGGTGTTGCTCCCGCCTTGGCGCTCTTCTTCTGAAACAGGTCATGGAAGACTGGAAATATTTCGTTCCTGCGGCAGACCTTGCGCATGGCAAGGGGAAGTGCCTCGGAGCGGATCTCATCATAAAGCGTCCAGAGCGGTGACCGGGAGATCGAGGAGTCCCCGCCTTCCTCTCCAACCTCGATATAGGCGAAATACTGGCAGACCGGCAGGATTTCCTGCTGCAGCAGCTGGCCGGTCAAAGTGCCGTCGGAATAGGAGTTGTCGCCATCCGAAGCCTGGGCCGCATAGATGTTCCACTCCGTCGGATCGAAGCGCGCAACAACGATCGAACGCATGGCGGCCAGCGCGCTGGAGACTAGGGTTCCGCCTGTCGCCTGACTGTAGAAGAAGGTCTCCTCGTCGACCTCCTCCGCCTTCTCCGTATGGCGGATGAAGACGATCTCGACCTTTTCATAGCGCTGCGACAGGAAGAGATAGAGGAGCAGGTAAAAGCGCTTTGCGAGATCCTTCATATGTTCGCTCATGGAGCCGGAAACGTCCATGAGGCAGAACATCACCGCCTTGACGACAGGTTTCGGCGTGTTTTCGAAGCGCCGGTAGCGCACGTCGAGAGGATCGATATAGGGAATGCGCTTGCTCTTGGTCGTCAGCGTCCTCAGCTTCTCCTCAAGGACCAGGCGCTCTTCCTCGCTGTCGCATTCGTCGATCTGCTTCTGAAGCGCTTCGATTTCCTCCGCTTTCGGGCGGTGAAGCGCAAGACGCCGCATCATGGCAAGGCGGGTCGTGCGTCCAACGGCGATGTTGGAGGGGGAGCCGGAAACGGAGAAGCCGGCCCGTTGCGGCGTCACCTCCTCGGTCTCACTCAGCCTGCGTTTGGCGAGGTCGGGCAATTCCAGATCTTCAAGGAAGATATTGAGAAATTCCTTCCGAGTGAGCACGAAACGGAAGCCGTCCTCGCCATCGCCCTCTCCCGCCTCCTTCGACCGGCCACGGCCCGATGCCGGTGGCCGCTTGATAAAATCGCCCTCGACGAATTCCTGATTGCCTGGAAGGATGCGGTCCTGAATTCCGCCGCCGCCCCGGTGGAACCCCGGTTCGGCCATGCCGCCAATCGGAAGAGTGACTTCGCCGCCATCAAGCACATCGCGGATGGAGCGGTTCTGCAAAGATTGTTTTACCGCCTGCTCCACGGCGTCCTTGGCACGCCGTAGAAACCTTTGTCGATTTTCCAAACTTTTACCGCGCGGATTAAGCCGCCGGTCTATGATGTGCATGTTTGCTCCTACATGGATACTCGCTCGGACAGCCTACCTAACTCGCCTGCTTGACGCGCATGTACCATTCCACCAGCCGGCGAACCTGCCGTTCCGTGTAGCCCCGCGCCACCATGCGCGAGACGAATTCGCTGTGTTTCTTTTCGGTCTCACTATCCTTCTTCGATCCGAATGAGATGACCGGCAGCAGATCCTCGACCTGCGAGAACATCCGCTTTTCGATAACTTCCCGGATCTTTTCGTAGCTCGTCCAGGAAGGATTCTTGCCGCCATTGGCAGCACGCGACCTGAGCGAAAACTTGACGATCTCGTTGCGGAAATCCTTGGGATTGGCGATGCCCGCAGGCTTTTCGATTTTCGTCAGTTCCTGGTTCAGAAGTTCGCGGTCGAGCATCTGACCGGTATCCGGGTCCTTGAAATCGACGTCCTCGATCCAGGCATCGGCATAATCCACATAACGGTCGAACAGGTTTTGACCGTAGTCGGAATAGGATTCCAGATAGGCCTTCTGGATCTCATTGCCGATGAATTCCGCATAACGCGGTGCCAACTCTGCCTTGATAAACTCCATGTAGCGTTTTTCCGTCTCCTCGGAAAACTGCTCGCGGCGGATGGCCTGTTCCAGGTCATACATCAGATGAACGGGGTCGGCGCCGATATCCGTCGCGTCGTGGTTGAAGGTCGATGCAAGAACCTTAAACGCGAAACGTGTCGATATTCCGTCCATGCCTTCATCAACGCCAGCGGCATCGCGATATTCCTGCACGCTCCTGGCGCGCGGATCGGTTTCCTTCAGACTTTCGCCGTCATAGGCGCGCATCTTGGAGAAGAGATTGGAATTCTCATGCTTGCGAAGCCGTGACAGGACGGAGAAGCGAGCCAGCATTTCCAGTGTTGCCGGCGCGCAGGCCGCATCCGCAAGTTCCGATCCTTCAATCAGCTTCTCATAGATCTTCTGTTCCTCCGTGACTCTGAGGCAATAGGGGACCTTGATGACGCAGATACGGTCGATAAAGGCTTCATTGTTCCTGTTGGCCTTGAAGCTCTGCCATTCCGCTTCGTTCGAATGGGCAAGGATGATGCCCATGAAGGGGATCGCACCGATATTCTCGGTGCCCATATAATTGCCTTCCTGAGTCGCCGTCAGCAGCGGATGCAGCATCTTGATCGGCGCCTTGAACATCTCGACGAATTCCAGCACCCCCTGGTTGGCGCGGTTGAGACCACCGGAATAGCTGTAGGCATCGGGATCGTTTTGCGAATAGTGCTCGAGCTTGCGAATATCGACCTTGCCGACCAGTGATGAGACATCCTGGTTGTTCTCGTCGCCCGGTTCGGTCTTGGAAATCGCGATCTGGCGCAGTCTCGATGGCTGGATTCGCACCACGCGGAAACGAGAGATATCGCCGTCAAATTCATCAAGGCGCTTGAGGCACCATGGACTCATCAGGCCGCTGAGGCGGCGGGTCGGAATGCCGTATTGCTCAAGCAACAACGGCCCCATGGTCAGGGGATCGAAAAGATTGAGGGGGCTTTCAAAGACCGGACTTAGCTCGTCGCCGGCTTTCAGCACATAGATCGGATTGATCTCCATCAACTGCTTCAAGCGTTCCGCAAGCGAGGACTTACCACCGCCGACCGGGCCGAGCAGGTAGAGGATCTGCTTACGCTCTTCGAGGCCTTGGGCCGCATGCCGGAAAAAGGAAACGATGCGCTCGATCGTCTCTTCCATACCGAAAAAACCTGAGAAGGCCGGGTAGGTTCGGATGGTTCTGTTCATGAACACCCGACCGCGCCGCGAATCCTTGGCTGTGTCGACGATCTCAGGTTCGCCGATTGCCGCCAGCAGCCGCTCGGTGGCATTGGCATAGGCCATCGGATCGTCCTTGCACAAGGCAAGATAATCCGCGATAGACATATCCGCCTCGCGGCGAGACTCGTAGTTACGGGTGAACGCATCAAATAGGGAGTTGTTCAGCATAGGCCCTCCTATAAAGGTCTGCCTCAGCGATTTTCGCCTTCGCTAAGTAAGATGGTGCGCCAATGTTTTGAAAGATCAAGATCCTCAGGGGCGGAAATAAGACATGGCTGGCATTCCGGCATCGCTACACAAAAAAGTGCGCGCAACCCACCGAATTGATCCTCGAAAATTGACCGTCTCTATAGCTTTGCGGCAGCGCCGGGAGTATCATTCGCGCGCGGTATTTGAAGAGAGCACCGCGCACCTTCATGCCAATGACGCGAACATGTGCTGATGCCGATTGAGGGCTACCTGATTCGCTGGAGCGAGGATTTCTCGCCGTCCGCATTCGAAATGTGACTCCAAGAGACCTCCGCGAGAGAAGCAATGTCTGATCGAAAACAGGCTGGCGGTTCAACCCATGCGATTGAGACTTCGGGTCTTTCTCACGTTGCTGTCTGCGCAGCGACCTGTTCTGCCTGAGCCCTGATATCGGGAACGGCGGTAATTTCCCAGAATTGACCGGCCGTCAGTGCGCCCACTGCATAGAGGTTCGATTGCACCACGCCTTCTGAATTCAGCGGGTGCGAATCCCGGTGGACCGAAATTCCGAGCCCGAGCGGATCCGCAACGACAAAGCCCTGCCGGCGCATTTCCTGCAGAAGCGGTGAATGCGCCAGCCCGGCACGTTCCATGCCCCTGCAATTGACGATCCAGTCGACCGGGAGAGCGATCGTCTCACGGCTTCCTCTCTTGCGGTATTCGATACCGATCCTGTCGCCGGCATCGCTGAGCGTTTTGAGATAGCCGGCATGGAAATTGACGATGCCCTGATGCCGCAATTGCTCGAACCGGTCATGTCAACTATCCGCCTTCGAAGGGCTGAAAGCGGCCCGCTCGATGCCGTGACGCTGCAGCTTGTCATAAAAGGTCTTGCGCGGGATCCCGAGTGTTTCGATGGTCCGGCGCACGTCGCCCTCATTGCGGGTCAGCGTCTCGCGGATGATATCGGCCTCGTAGCGGTCGATCCTCGCCGGCAGAGGGAGGGAGGCCTCTTTGTTCTCCGTCCCGTTCTGCTTCGATTCCTCCGGCGTGATTTCGAGGCCAAGCACGAAGCGCTCGGCGAAATGCGAGAGCTCGCGCACGTTGCCCGGCCAGTCATGGCTTTTCAAGTGGCGGTAAAGTTCAGGTGAAGCCGAGCGAACCGGGCGCTTAAAGCGGTTGGCAGCGCGTTCCGTGAAATGGGCGAAAAGAAGCGGGATGTCATCTCGTCGGTCGCGGAGCGGCGGGATACTGATCGTCACCACATTGAGGCGATAATAAAGATCCTCGCGAAAATCGCCACGCTCGCGCGGATCGGCGAGATCGATCTTGGCGGCGGCCACGACACGCAGGTCGACGGGCCGCACCTCGTTGGTGCCGAGCGGCATGACTTCACGCATTTCCAGGACGCGCAGCATCTGCACCTGTGCGGAGGCCGGCATGCTTTCGATCTCGTCGAGAAACAGCGTTCCGCCGCTCGAATGCTCGATGCGGCCGACACGCCTCTTCTGGGCGCCGGTAAAGGCGCCGGCCTCATGACCGAAGAGTTCGCTCTCGATCACTGTTTCCGGCAAGGCGCCGCAGTTCAGGGCGACGAAATTTCCCTTGGCGCGGCGGCTCCAGCGGTGCAGCAGGCTTGCCACAACTTCCTTGCCGCTGCCGGTCTCGCCGGTCACCAGCACGTCGACATCGGTATCGGCGATCTGCCGAAGTGTCCGCCGCAGGCGTTCCATGGCCGGCGTCTGGCCAATCAGCGGCAGATCGCCCTGCGCCTGTTCGGCGGCCTCGCGCAGCGATCGGTTGTCCAGCACGAGCCGGCGCTTTTCCGCTGCCCGATGCACGCTCTGCACCAGCCGGTCGGCTGCGAAAGGCTTGGTGATGAAGTCATAGGCTCCGTCCTGGATCGCCTTGACCGCCATCGGAATATCGCCGTGCCCGGTGATCAGGATCACCGGAAGGTCCTCATCCAGCCGTCGGATACGGTCGAAGAGTTGCAATCCGTCGATCTGCGGCATGCGAATATCCGAGACCACGACCCCGGAAAATTCTGACTTGAGTGCCTTCAGTGCTTCTGCAGCGGCAGAAAAGGTCGAGACCTCAAAGCCGGCAAGCTCCAGCGTCTGCTTCGTCGCCTTCAGGAGATCCTTGTCGTCATCGATAAGGAAGACTGGGATCATGTCCTCATACCTCTGCTTTCTGCAGATAGACGGTAAAGCAGGTGCCGCTCTCATTGCTCTCGACCTCGATACGACCGCCATAGTCGGCAATAATATCCTTGGAGATGACGAGCCCGAGGCCGAGGCCCTTTTCCTTCGAGGTGTTGAAAGGCGAAAAGAGCGAACTAAGAATATCTTCCGATATGCCGGGGCCGTTATCGGCGACAGTCACAGCCACCTCGCTGTCAGCCTCGTCGCAGAAGATGTCCACCTTTGCTCCCTCCCTGCCCTCAAGCGCTTCCAGCGCATTCTGGAAGAGATTGATCAGCACCTGCTCCAGACGGATGCGGTTTCCGCTCACCTCCAGATCGGGGGATGGCAACCTGATATTCAACGCATCTAGCCGACCGGCAAAGCGGCTTCGCAGCAGCACGACAGCCCCTTCGATTACGGCACGCAGTTCCACCGGTTCGGCTGCAGTGCGGCCCTTGCGGGCGAAGGCCTTCAGTTCCTCGGTGATCGTGCCGATACGTTCCGTCAGGCTGGCAATGGCATCGAGATTGTCATCGGCCGATTGCGGCTGCTGGCGCTTGAGGAAGGTGCGGGCATTGTCGGCATAGGCGCGGATGGTCGCCACCGGCTGGTTGATCTCATGCGCCACACCAGCTGCGACCTGGCCAAGGATCGCCAGTCGGTTTGCCTGCACGAGTTCCTGCTGCACCACCTGCAGCCTTGCCTCGGTCGCGCGGTGATCGGATATCTCCTCCTGCAGCCGGTCGCGAGCACGGCTCAGGTCCTCGGTCCGCTCCAGCACCCGGCGTTCCAACAGCTCACGCGCAGCGCGTTCAGTGGCAATACGCATGACGACGATTTGGCGGCGGCGCAGCAGGAAGGTCATGATTGCAAGCACCGGAAGGAGCCCGGCCAGTGTCAGCAGCCGCCACTCGCGCACCGAAGAGGCAATGGGCACTTCGGTCGGCACGAGATATTCCAGTTGCCACGATGTCGACGGCACCTCCGTGCGCAATCGCAGGAACTCGCCTTCCCCGCCGCCCCCCGGCAGGATGGCATGCACGATCGCGGCTCCTGGCCGCAGCACCTGCCGCTGATTGATCGGCAGAGGCAACAGCGGCGCCTCGCCGAATTGCAGGCTGTTCCTGATCGCTGCCAGGTTTTCCTGCGGCAAGGGCGTGGCCGTCATGAAGCGCCAGGACGGCAGGCTGGTAATCAGCACGACACCATGCTCGTCGGTGACATAGGCCGGCCGGGCTGCATCGCGCCAGTCGGATTCCAGCTGATCGAATTCCATTTTAACGACGACCACGCCGAGCGGAGCCGCATCATCCCCTACTCGTCGGGATATATAAAGGCCGGGCCGGTTGCTGACATTGCCGAGCGCGAAATGCTCAGCCGTACCCGTTTCCATCGCGCGGCGGAAATAGTCACGGAAGGAATAGTCATTGCCGACAAAGCTCAGGGGCTCCTGCCAATTGCTGGACGCGATCGCGATGCCATTCTTGCCGGTTACATAGAGAACCGAGGCGCGGGTGCCGGCAACGAGGCTCTGGAGCTTACGGTCAAGCCCCATGACGGCCTCGCCCTGCCCTGAAGCGAGAGCATCCCGTACCTGTTGATCATCAGCGAGAAGCAGCGGCAGGGCTCGCGGCCCCTCAAGCACGGCACGCAGCAGCGCCACCTTGAGATTGGCGTCTGTCTGCCCCTGGTCCTCCAACGCCGCGATCGCCTGCAGGCGACCATAAATGCCGGCGCCGTAAAGCGCCGTACCGATCAGGATGGCAGCAAGTGCGGCAAAGATCAGCCAGACCAACCGGGAGCGCCGGCCGAGCTGTTCGGGCGTCAGGAAACGTTCGGATGCGGTCCGCTGGAGCATGAGGACATTGTGCATATATTCGCACCGAGAGCAAATCACGTTGTGCGCAAATCCGCACATATCCAACCATGATTGGGAGCGATAGCTAGGAATATCAATAGGTTAAAATCGCAACGGAAACTGGCACGCGTGTTGCAGTCCATATCCTCAACAGTCGGGAGGCTGTTTGACCATCATGACTCGCCCGCTCGCCGCATTGGCGTCCGGCACAGTGGAGGACACTATGGATATTGCTATGAACGCCGCCACACCGCGCGGCAAAACTCCCCTTTACCAGCATCTCTATGTGCAGGTTCTAGCGGCTATCACTGCCGGCATTCTCCTCGGCCACTTCTACCCTTCTCTTGGCGCCTCGCTGCAGCCTCTTGGAGATGCCTTCATCAAGCTCGTGCGCATGGTGATCGCGCCCGTCATCTTCCTGACAGTGACAACTGGCATTGCCGGCATGGCCGACCTCAAGAAGTTCGGCCGCGTGGTCGGCAAGGCGCTCGGCTACTTTCTGGTCTTCTCGACGCTGGCGCTCGTCGTCGGCCTCGTCGTCTCAAACGTGTTGCAGCCCGGCGCCGGCATGCATATCGATCCGGCAACGCTGGATACGAAGGCCGTCAACAATTATGCCGCCCAGGCTCATGACGCGACGATCGTCGGCTTCCTGATGAACATCATCCCGGATACGATCGTCGGCGCCTTCGCCAAGGGCGATATCCTGCAGGTGCTGTTCTTCTCCGTCGTTTTCGGCATTGCGCTCGGCTCCGTCGGCGAACGCGGCAAGCCGGTGCTGGATTTCTTCCAGGTGCTGACCGCTCCGGTCTTCCGCCTCGTCGCAATCCTGATGAAGTTCGCGCCGATCGGCGCCTTCGGTGCCATGGCGTTTACCATCGGTAAATACGGCATTGGCGCGATCGCCAACCTCGCCTTCCTGATCGGCACCTTCTACCTGACATCGCTGCTCTTCGTGTTGGTCGTGCTCGGTGCAGTCGCCCGCTACAACGGCTTCTCCATCCTGGCGCTGCTCCGCTATATCAAGGAAGAGCTGCTGCTGGTGCTCGGCACGTCGTCATCCGAAGCCGCTCTACCCGGCCTGATGAACAAGATGGAACGCGCCGGCTGCAAGCGCTCCGTCGTCGGCCTCGTCATCCCGACCGGCTATTCGTTCAACCTCGACGGCACCAACATCTACATGACGCTGGCAGCGCTCTTCATCGCCCAGGCAACGGATACGCATCTCAGCTTCGGCGATCAGATCCTGCTGCTGCTCGTGGCCATGCTCAGCTCCAAGGGCGCTGCAGGCATCACCGGCGCCGGCTTCATCACGCTTGCCGCGACACTCTCGGTCGTCCCCTCGGTTCCGATCGCCGGCATGGCGCTCATCCTCGGCATCGACCGCTTCATGTCGGAATGCCGTGCGCTCACCAACCTCGTCGGCAACGCCGTCGCCACCATCGTCGTGGCCCGCTGGGAAAACGAGCTCGATCAGACCCGCTTCGCCGCCGCAATGAACGGAAATTTGCGCGACGACAGCGACCTCCTGGCACCGGTCGCACAGCCTGCAGAATAAGCGCTGACAAAATAGATCCGCCGCCAATCACATGACTGGCGGCGGATTTCATTTGATATCGACGGCAAAGACACGCCGGCCGACCAGCAGCCTTTCAAAATCAGAGCGCCAGACCCGTGCCGCGATCGAAAACATGGACCTGTTCGCTGGCGATATTGGCCTCGAAGCGGGTGCCGTAGCGGGCAGCATACTCCCCATTCACCACCGCCGTTACCGGCTGACCGGCGAGATCGAAGACGACATGCGTCTGGGCACCGGTCGGCTCGACAAGCAGGGTCTGCCCGGCAAGCGCATTTCCATCCCTGCCGCCCGGCGTCAGATGCTCGGGGCGCAGACCGATAGTCACCGCCTGGCCAGGACGGACCCTGCGGTCTGGAGCGATGCGGATTGCAGTGCCATCCGAAAGACGCGCGGCCGGCTTACCGTTTTCGCCTTCCACCGTGCCATCGAGCATATTCATCGCCGGCGATCCGATGAACGCGGCGACGAAGAGATTTGCCGGCTTCCTGTAGAGTTCGAGCGGTGTACCCTGCTGCTCCACCCTGCCGTGATTGAGCACGACAATGCGGTCGGCAAGCGTCATCGCCTCGATCTGGTCGTGCGTGACATAGATCGAGGTGGTCTTGACCTTCTGGTGCAACGTCTTGATTTCCGAGCGCATCTGCACACGCAGCTTGGCATCGAGGTTGGACAACGGCTCATCGAACAAGAAGACGGCAGGATTTCGCACGATGGCGCGTCCCATAGCAACGCGCTGGCGCTGACCGCCGGAGAGCTGGGCCGGCTTGCGGTCGAGCAACTGGGCAAGATCCAGCATGCGGGCGGCTTCCGCGACGCGGCTTTCGATCTGCGGTTTCGCCACCCCGGCCAGCTTCAAATTGAACCCCATGTTCTCGGCGACCGTCATATGCGGATAAAGCGCGTAGGACTGGAAGACCATGGCGATGTTGCGTTCGCGCGGCGTCATGCCATTGACGACAGCGCCGCCAATCGTGATCTCGCCGTCCGTGATCTCCTCAAGGCCGGCGATCATCCGCAGCAGCGTCGATTTTCCGCAGCCTGACGGCCCGACGAGGGCGACGAAGTCCCCGTCCTCGATATCAAGCGAAATGCCGTGGATGACGGCGACGGCGCCATAAGCCTTGCGAATATCGTTCAGTGAAACAGACGCCATGATTGCACCTCCAATGGCTCGGCTCAGGACTTCACGGCGCCGGCGGTCAATCCGGCGATGATGTGCTTCTGGGCGACGAAAAAGACGATGATGGTCGGCAGGATGGTGAGCGTGATGAAGGCCAACACCAATTGCCATTCCGTGCCGTATTCGCCGCGATAGATCATGATGCCGAGCGGCCAGGGATATTTCGATTCCGAATTCAGCATGATCAGCGGCAGGATGTAACTGTTCCAGCTGCCGACGAAGGAGATGATGCTGACGGTGGCGACGATCGGACGGGAAAGCGGCAGCGAGACATGCCAGAAGAAGCGCAGATAGCCGCAACCATCGACAAAGGCCGCCTGGAACAATTCTTCCGGAAGATTGCGGAAATAGTTGCGAAACAAGAGAATGCTCATACCGAGACCGAAGGCCACCTGCGGCAGCACCACGCCCCAGTAGGTGTTCAATAGGCCGAGATCGCGGATGCGGATGAAGAGCGGCAGGATCGCCGTCGCCGCCGGAAACATCAGGCCGAGCAGGAAATAATTGAGCAGGAAGGACGAGCCGAAGAAGCGGATATGGGCAAAGGCGAAAGCCGCCATGGACGAGACGATCAGCGTCAAGAGAACGGTGAGGGCCGCGATAACAAGCGAATTGCCGATCTGCATCCAGTAGCGCTCACCGAAGAGGATGTCGGTATAATTCGTCCATTGCCATTCCACCGGCAAGCCGAACGGATTGGTGCGCAGATCGCCCAGCGTCTTGAAGCCGCCGAGCGCTGTCGTCAGCAGCGGCACGAGCACGATCGCCGCAATCAGGCTCAGCGACACGTAGAGATAGATGCGGGTCGAAGCGCGCATGCGGATGGAAGAGCTCATATCAGTCATGGCGCATAAAGATCCTTTTGTAGCCGAAGGCGAGCGTCACGCAGATGATGAAGAGCACGACGCCGACGGCGCTGCCGAGGCCCACCTGCATGCGCATGACGCCATAGGTGTATAGGAAAGTGACCATCGTCTGCGTGGAGTTGGACGGCCCGCCGCCGGTCAGCGGCATGATCATGTCGAAGAGCTGCAGCGAGCCGACGACGGCAAAAAAGATCGACAGGCGCAAGGTGGATCCGAGCAACGGCAGCGTGACGTAGCGGAATTTCTGCCAGCCGGTGGCGCCGTCGATCTCGGCCGCTTCGAGCACGCTCTTGTCGACCGATTGCAGGCCAGCGATGAACAGCATCATGTGAAAGCCGAAATATTTCCAGACGATGACGCCGAGCACGGCATAGATCGCTACGTCCTTGTCGGCGAGCACGTAAGGATTGGCAAAGCCGAAGAAATTGGAAATGGCGGCGAACAGGCCATAGTCGCCGTCATAGACGAAACGCCAGATGAGACCAGCTGCAACATCGGCCAGTACATAGGGCAGGAAGAAGATCAGGCGGAAGCCGACGACGCCGGGAATGCGGTGGGCCAGCATGGTGGCCAGCCAGATAGCGAGCGGCACCTGGATGCAGATCGAGATGACGATGATCAGGCCATTGTTCATCAGCGCCTGGGTGAAGGCCGCATTCCGGAACAAGACCTGGAAATTGCGCAGGCCGATGAATTCGGTCGGCGTTCCATAGCCGTTCCATTTGTAGAGGCTGTACCAGGCCGCCTCGCCCATCGGCATGATGACGAAGAGCGTGAAGAGCAGCAGCGCCGGCGGCAGGAAGATCAACAGCACCGTCAGCCGGTCATGCGCGACCGAGCTTTTCCGGTTCGCGGCTTTTCTTGCCGGCCTTGCGGCTGCCGTCATCGAGGGAACTGAAATATTGGCCATGGTCCTGCTTTCATTCGTCGGCAGCAATGCCGGCGCTCCACTCCCAGAGCGCCGGGAAGGCTCTGCGGGCGCTGGTTATTGTTCCAGTTCGAACGCGTCCTGAATCATTTGGGCGCCGTCCTTGGAACTCATCTGTCCGGAGACGATTTCCACCGACACGTCGTTCACGACACGGCCGACGGCAGCGCCGAGATCCTGGTCGAAGAAGTTTTGGTGCCAGGTCGAGCCCGCAAGCTGTTTGCCCGATTCGGCAAGCAGCGGGTTGACGACGCCGTCATCGGCACCGACGGCGACGGGCAGCAACATACCGGCCTTGGCCATCGCCCGCTCATTCTCCGCGTTCGTCAGGAAAGCGAGGAAATCGATTGCTTCTTTGGAGGCCTTCTTGGTGACGGCCCAGCCATTCAGGCCGCCGAGCGTGTCTGTCGGCTTGCCGGCACCGCCCTCGACCGTCGGGAAGACGAAACGGCCGATATTGTCGGATGCGAGCCCCTTGCCGTCGCCTGCATTCTTGCGCTGGTTGGCCTCGGTGCCTTCAAAGCCGAGGATGATTGCAGCCTTGCCGTCACCGAAGACGCCGAGCGTCTGCGGCCAGGTCGCACCGAGATAGCCGGGCTGGAAGGGTTCAAGCTTGCCGAGTTCGGCGAGATCGTCGCCGGCCTTGATGATGGCCGGATCGAGGAAACCTTCGCCTTCGCCCTTCTTTGCCGCCTCGAAGACCTTCTGGCCGCCCTCGCGCATGACGAGATAGCTCCAGTAGAAATGGATCGGCCATTTCTCGCCGCCGCCGCCGGCAATCGGCACGATGCCGGCTGCCTTGATCTTCTTCACTGTTGCGAGAAAATCGGCCCAGCTCTTGATGTCCTCGGCCTTGACGCCGGCCTTGGCGAAGAGCGCCTTGTTGTAGAAGAAACTCACCAGGCCGACCTTATAGGGAATGGCCCAGGTCTTGCCGTCGAAGGTCAAGCCATCGACCGAAGCCGGCGTATAGGCCTTGCGCAGCTTGCCGCCATCAGCATCGAGCGCTGCCGTCAGATCCTGCAGCGCGCCGGTTTCCGATTGCTGCTTCAGGACGCCACCGCCCCAGCTGAAGAAGAAATCCGGTACGTCGTCGGACTGCAGCAGAGTAGGAAGCTTGGCCTTGAAGGCTTCGTTTTCGAGAAACTGCATCTGGATGTCGACGTCGGGATGCTGGGCTTCGTATTTCTTGGCGATGTCCTCCCAAACGCCGAGGAACTTCGGGTCCAGCTCGAGATGCATCCACTTGACCACCGTCGTCGCGGAGGCAACACCCGCCCCCATCAACAGCGAAATGCCGGCTGCCGCGGCGATGGATACGATACGCCTGCCACTAAGGGCAGCACCCTTGTGTACGAAATTCATGATTTATCCTCCCAGGGGCCGATGTCCTCACAATTTTTCCCCTATGCGGATTAATTCAACGGAGCTTTTGCCCAATGTCAACCCAATTGCTGTATTTTTCACCAAATTCGCTTGACAGCACTCCGTAGTTGCCTGCTATTTATTTCGTAACCCGTTAAAAATATTGGGCCGCTGGCCCCGACAAACCGATTGCCTGGCTAATTTTCATGAAGACTGCCGATCCAGAATTAATGCGTGCGATCAACCGCTTGAACGTGCTCGACACCATCCGTCGGCACGGTCCGATCTCGCGCATCCAGATCAGTGAGCGTACGGAGCTCTCGACCACGACGGTTTCCGCCATCACCGCCTCGCTGCTCGACGACGGGCTGATCCTGCCGCGCCATGAGGGCGATATCCGCAATGAGGCCGTGCGCGGAAGGCCCCGCGTGATGCTGGAGCTCAATCCGGATGCCGCCCGCGTGGTTGGTGCCAAGATCGCCGCCAGCCGTATGGTTTTCGCCGTTACCAATTTCCGTGGGGACGTGCTCTCCAAGCTCGCCCTGCCGATCCGCATCGATCGTCAGCCGATTGCCGTGATTGCCGACCTCATCGAGGATGGCGTACGGCGCTGCGTCGTCGACATCGGCCTGTCGCTCGATGATATAGACAGCATATGCCTGGCTCTTCCCGGCGTCATCGAGCACCGCACGGGTTATATCCGCTCGAGCCCCATATTCCGCGAAGTCAACATTGATTTTGCTGCAGAAATGTCGGCTCGGCTGTCGACGCCGACAATCATCGAGAGCGACGCCCATGCAGTCACGCTCGGCCATCACTGGTTCGGCAAGGCCCGCGATCTCGAAGACATGGTGTTGATCTCGCTGGAGCAGACGCTCGGTCTCGGCGTGCTGCACGATAACCAACTTTTCCGCGGTGCCGGCGGCCTCAGCCACAATCTCGGCGACCTCGTTCTCGGCATGGGCCAACAGGGCGTGGTCCGTCTTTCGAGCCAGGCCGGCGAAAGTGCCATTCTCGGCGAACAGCAGGCCGATGGACGCTTTGCCGAAGCAGTACGCCTCGGCCGCGGCATGACGCATGTGCAGGCGCTGATCCAGGCCGATGACGACCGGTTGATCGCGGCGGCCGTGAGGGCCGGCGAGGCGGTCGGGCTGACGATCGCCAATATCGTCACGCTGTTTGCGCCGCCGCGCGTCATTCTCGTCGGCTCATCGCTCGCGCTGGGAGAGCCCTTCCTCAACAGTCTGAGGGATGCCTATGCGCTGGCCATCCCGCCATCTCTGCAAGGCGTCAGCGAACTCGTTTTCGATGATTCGACCGACGACTTCTGGGCACAGGGTGCAGCGGCCGTCGCGCTCTACGAACTCTATGAATCGCCCTGGAATACCACCGGGCCAGCGCTCTGACGCGCAAAAACCTGTATTGTTGGAGGACATGATGGAAAAAGTCGGTATCGGCATCATTGGATGCGGCAACATTTCGGGCGCCTACCTGAAGGCGATGACATCGGCATTTCCGATCCTCGATATCAGGGGACTGGCCGACCTCAATCGCGAACTCGCAGAGGCAAAGGCCGCCGAATTCAATCTTCAGGCCAGGACGGTCGACGAGCTTCTCGCCGACCGGAAGGTCGAGATCATCGTTAACCTGACCATTCCGAAGGCCCACGTCGCCGTCGGCCTGCAGGCGCTGGAAGCCGGCAAGCATACCTATTCGGAAAAGCCGCTCGGGATTAATTTCGGGGAAGGGAAAAAATTGGCGGATGCCGCCAAGGCCAAGGGCCTGCGCATCGGCGCGGCCCCTGACACTTTCCTCGGCGGCGGCCATCAGACTGCCCGCGCCCTGATCGACGAGGGTGTCATCGGTATTCCGGTCGGCGGTACCGCGACCTTCATGTGCCCTGGCCACGAGCGCTGGCACCCCAACCCGGCCTTCTATTATGAAGTTGGCGGCGGCCCGATGCTCGACATGGGTCCCTACTACATCACCGATCTCGTCAATCTGCTGGGACCGGTCGCCAAGGTTGCGGGTTTTGCGGTCACGCCGCGCAATGAGCGCATCATCACCAGCGAGCCACGCAATGGCGAGCGCATTCCGGTTCATATCCCGACGCATGTGGCCGGCGCGATGGCTTTTGCCAATGGCGCTGTCGTGCAGATCGGCATGAGCTTCGATGTGGCCGGCCACAAGCATGTGCCGCTCGAAGTCTACGGCACCGAAGGCACGCTGATTGTGCCGGATCCGAACCGGTTTGAAGGCCCCGTCGAATATCTGAAGAAGGGCGGCCAGTTCGAGGACCAGCCCGTGACCCTGCCCTATGCCGAGGGCAACTACCGCTCGCTTGGCGTCGCCGATCTCGCCCATGCCATCAGGTCAAACCGGCCGCATCGCGCGAACGGCGATCTGGCGCTGCACGTGCTCGAAGTGATGGAGGCCTTCCAGAAGGCGTCCGACACCGGCAGCGCGGTGACACTCACCACGACAACGGAGCGCCCTGCTCCGCTTTCTCAATCCCTCGTCGACGGACTGCTCGGCAAGTAACATTCAGGAGGAATACACGATGCGTGAAGCACTGATCGTCTGGGGCGGGTGGGCAGGCCACGAACCGGAACAATGCGCCGCAATCATCAAGGACATGCTCGAGGAAGACGGCTTCAAAGTTTATGTGGAGCACAGCACGGAGGCTTTCGCCGACCCGTCGATTCACGATCTGAGCCTTATCGTACCCGTCATCACCATGTCGAAGATCGAGAAGGAAGAGGTGAAGAACCTCGCCGACGCCATCGAAAGCGGCGTCGGCATTGCCGGCTATCACGGCGGCGCCGGCGACAGCTTCCGCGAATCGACCGACTACCAGTTCATCATCGGTGGCCAGTGGGTTGCCCATCCGGGCAACATCATCAACTACACCGTCAACATCACGCGACCCGATGACCCGCTGATGGAGGGGATCACCGATTTCCCCTATAATTCCGAGCAATATTACATGCATGTCGACCCCTCGAACGAGGTGCTGGCAACAACCACCTTCACCGGCGAACATGCCTACTGGATCGATGGGGTGACCATGCCGGTCGTCTGGAAGCGCAAATACGGCAAGGGTCGCGTCTTCTATTCGTCCCTCGGCCATGTCGCCAAGGAATTCGACGTGCCGCAGATGAAGACGATCTTCCGTCGCGGCGCCAACTGGGCTGCCCGCTGATCGGCCTGACCTTGAGCTGCCGGCGTCCCCCACCGGCAGCTCTTGCACAAAAGCGCATATTTGGACAGGACACGGGTGCCAAAGCCCGTCGATATGCGTTACTGCTGTGAGAAGAACAAACCGAACAGCAAGACAATGAGCGACAACGTTATCAAGTTTCGCAAGCCGAAGCCCCCGCCGAAAGCCCCCAATCCCATGCTTCGCAAGCTGATGATCATCGCCGTGGTGATTCTCGTGTTTGCCGCTGCCTGGGCCTATTTCCAGGTCACGGGTACGCCGGCGCCGTAACCAGCGAGGGAAAGTCCAATGAGCGTTCGCCCGCCGCAATCCTTCAGGCAGTCCTTTTCGGCCGAAGGCGGGGTGAATGTACTCGAATATGAACTCATGTCGGAGCGAGCGAGTTCGCTCGGCCGCAATGGCCTGAAGGTCGAATCGGCGCTCGCTGCGCTGAAGGCCTGGAATCCCGATCGCCATGGCGCCGAGCAGCGCGAGACCTTGGTCAACAACGCCTCCGATGCGGTCTGGGCGCTCTTCGTCCAGCGCGAGATCTGTGGGCTTCGCAACAACAAGGACATTATCCAGCGCTACGCCATTCCCGGCGAAGTGCTGGCAAGGGTCGGTGCCGTCAGGAAATAGCCTCCCGTCAGGCGGTCGCCTCCGCTTCTCCGCACGCAGCCCCTCTTCGAAGGTCGCTCTGCCTGATCGTTGCCGGGTCCTGGCGGTTCTCTTCAGCTGAAGAAGCGGTTTTCCGGCCGTGGCAAGCCAAGATGTTCTCGCAGCGTCGTGCCCTCATAGTCCCTGCGGAACAGGCCTCGGCGCTGCAATTCCGGAACCAGGCGCGTCGTGACGTCGTCGAGACCCTGCGGCAGGTAAGGGAAGACGACGTTGAAGCCATCCGAACCTTCCTCATCCAGCCAGCGTTCCATCTCGTCGGCAATGCTCTCAGGCGTGCCGACGAAGGCAAGGCCGGAATAGCCGCCATAACGCTGGGCAAGCTGGCGCACGGTCAGGTTTTCCTCCTGCGCCAGCTTGATGACCTGGGCGCGGCCGGTCTTGCTGGCATTGGTATCGGGAATATCATCAGGCAGTGGCGCATCCGGGTCAAAGCCGGAAGCATCATGGCCGAGGGCGATCGAAAGCGATGCGATGGCGCTATCGTAGTGAACGAGGCTATCGAGGGCGAGACGCTTGGCGCGCGCCTCCTCGATGCTGTCGCCGATGACGACGAAGGCGGCGGGCAGCATTTTGAGATGGTCGCGATTGCGGCCGATGGTCTGCATCCGGCCCTTGATGTCGGCATAAAGTGCCTTGCCGCCGTCAAGATCGCGCGGCGAACAGAAGACCACTTCCGCGGTTTCGGCCGCAAGCTGGCGGCCCGGATCCGATTGGCCGGCCTGCACGATGACGGGCCAGCCCTGGACTGGCCGGGCAATGTTCAACGGCCCGCGCACGCTCAACTCCTCGCCCTTGTGGTCGAGCACATGCATTTTTTCGGGATCGAAATAAATTCCGCTCTCGCGGTCGCGGATGAACGCGTCATCGGCAAAACTGTCCCAGAGGCCGGTGACGACATCGTAGAATTCTCGCGCCCGCTTGTAGCGCTCACCGTGTTCCACATGCTCGTCCAGACCGAAATTGAGGGCTGCATCGGGATTGGAGGTAGTCACGATGTTCCAGGCGGCGCGGCCATTGCTGATGTGATCGAGCGAGGCGAAGCGACGGGCGATATGGTAGGGCTCATCGAAGGTCGTCGACGCCGTCGCAGCGAGCCCGATCCTCTCGGTGACGGCGGCCAGCGCCGAAAGCAGCGTGAACGGCTCGAAGGAAGTCACGGTATGGCTGCGCTTCAGCGCCTCGACCGGCATGTTGAGCACAGCCAGGTGATCGGCCATGAAGAAGGCGTCGAACTTCGCGGCCTCGAGCTTCTGCGCGAAGGACTTGAGATGGGCGAAGTTGAAATTGGCATCCGGATAGGATCCAGGATAACGCCATGCGCCGGTATGCAGGCTGACGGGACGCATGAAGGCGCCAAGGCGCAACTGCCGGGAACGGGTCATGTTTTTCCTTATGGATCGGGCGAAGCGGTCGCCTGCCCTCTACAGAATGCGGATACCGGAATGACGTATCGGTCTATGGTTACGTAGGAGCTGGAGAGCAGCAATAGAAGATCGACCATGTCGATTTTCGGCGACAATTCCGCCACCAAACCGGTCACTTCCAGGTGAGATCAACAGAGGTGCACGTTAAACGCCGGGCCAGCCGCCGGATAAGCAAGCGCTTTCCATTTTCTATCACATCTATAGAATTTATAATCTTACCTCCAGCCTCGATTTCTTTCACCCATAGCCTCGTCAGAACTTGGAGAAATCGATGACGACCGTGCTCAGGCAACAAGATCAGATCCGGCCCGTGGCCGCCCGCATTGCCAGCGACGAGGAAGCGCTTGAAACGGCACGTAGGCTGGCCGCCCGGTTTGCCACTACGGCCGCCGGGCGCGACGCAGAACGCCGGTTGCCCTTTGCCGAACTCGATGAACTGGCCCAGTCCGGCCTGCTGGCGATCGCCGTCCCCGCACAATATGGCGGACTCGATGTCTCAAATGCCGTGCTGGCTGAAGTAACGGCGATCCTCGCAGCAGCCGATGGCTCGATCGGCCAGATCCCGCAGAACCATTTCTACATTCTGGAAGCGTTGCGCACGGATGGCAGCGAGGAGCAGAAGCGGTATTTCTTCGGCCGGGCGCTTGCCGGCGACCGCTTCGGCAACGCACTCTCAGAGCGCGGCACGAAGACAGTCGGCCACTACAATACCCGCATTGTCAGGGACGCGCCGGGTTATCGCATCAACGGCACCAAATATTATTCAACCGGCGTGCTCTTTGCCGACTGGGTCACTGTCTTTGCACTCGATGAAGAGGACCGTCTCGTCATGGCCTTCGTGCCGAAGGGCACTGAGGGCGTTGAGACCATCGACGACTGGGATGGCTTCGGCCAGCGCACGACGGGCAGCGGCACGACGATCTTCAACGATGTCTATGTGCATGCCGATTCCGTCGTCTTGCATCACAAAGGCTTCGAGCGGCCGACGACGATCGGCTCGGTCGGCCAGATCGTCCATGCCGGCATCGATCTCGGCATTGCGCGCGCAGCTTTTGCCGAGACGCTGGAATTCGTGCGCACCAAGTCACGCCCCTGGATGGACAGTGGCGTGGAGCGCGCCGCCGATGATCCGCTGACGATATCGAAGGTCGGGCAGATCGCCATCCGGCTGGAAGCTGCGACGGCACTCCTCGAACGCGCCGGCCGCAAGGTCGATGCGGCGCAGATCGAGACGACCGAGGCGACCGTCGTTGAGGCCACACTTGCGGTCGCTGCTGCCAAGGTGCTGACGACAGAGATTGCGATCGAAGCAACCAACACGCTGTTCGAGCTCGCCGGAACATCCGCGGTCAAGACCGAACTCAATCTCGACCGGCACTGGCGCAATGCACGCACCCATACGCTGCACGATCCAGTGCGTTGGAAGTACCACGTCGTCGGCAATTACCATCTGAACGGAGTGACACCGCCGAAGAACGGCGCGCTCTGATTTGCCTGCCGCAAAGTGAAAACCCCATTGTCGTTGCAGGCAATGGGGTTTTGTTTTGTCAAGATATGCCCGACTTCAGCTGTAGAGGCTGACTTCGGGGATTTTGTCGTTCAGCACGAATTCGCCGACTTCCTTGGCCTTGTAGAAGACCGGGTCGTGGAGCGTGTGGGTGCGCACGTTGCGCCAGAAGCGGTCGAAGCGATATTTCTCCGCCGTCGACCGCGCTCCCGTCAGTTCGAAGACACGAGACGTTATATCGAGCGAGACATGGGTGGCGTGCACCTTGGCGGCATAGGCTTCGGCAGCCGCCTCGCCGCGCTCGCGGGCCGTGACAGCATGACCTTTTGCAAGCCCTGCCTGAACCGCAGCGGCAGCCGCATCCGCAAGCGCTGCCGAGGCCTTTAGCGCGGCTGTAAATTCGCCGACCCGCTCGAGAATGTAAGGGTCATCAGCAGAGCGCGTCACACCCGATGTCACCCAGGGGCGTGTCGTCGTGCGCACATAGTCGACGGCGGCCTGAAGCGCGCCCTCCGCCGAGCCAAGATAGAAATTGACGAAAACGAGCTGGATGAGCGGGGTGTTGAAGGTCGACAGCACCGGCGGTGCCGCATCCGGGGCAGTTGGCACACCGACGAAATCCTCTTCATAGATGGGGAAATCGTGGAATTCGACGCTGCCGCTATCGGAAAGCCGCTGGCCGAAATTGTCCCAGTCGTCGTTTGCCTGGTAGCCCGACCGATTGGTCGGTACGGCGAAGCCGACGATCTTGTCGGCGAGCGTCGCGTTGGCATTGATATAGTCGGAGACATGCGCGGCGGTGGAGAAGGACTTGCGTCCGTTCAGCACATAGCCGTTGCCGCGGCGGGTGAGAACAAGGCCGGGATCACGCGGATTGACGGCGGCACCCCAATAGAGGTTTTTCGCAACGGTTTCAGAGCCGAACGCGTGGGCGCGGGCTTCATCGAGTGCCCAGTAAATGTATTGGCTGTTGACGTAGTGATAGCCGAGAAGCTGGCCGATGGAGCTTTCACCGCGCGCCAGGATGCGCACCAGCCGCAGGCCATCGACCCAGTCCAACCCGCCGCCACCAATCTGTTGATCATGCAGGGCATTCAGCAGGCCGGCATTCTTCAGCTTGACGATCTCGGCCAGCGGTGGACGACCGTCACGGTCGAGATCAGCTGCGCGTCTGGAAAGATCGGCCGAGATTTCCTCGGCGCGAGCAAAGAGGTCCTCTCGCGTCGTGCTGCGGTTGGTCGCGAAGACGACATTGGACTGGCTCATGGATTAAAACTCCGGTTTTTAGAAATGGGGCCGGCGGGGGCCGCACAACCCCCGCCGGAAGATCGAGGCAGGCAGCCTAGAAAAGCTTGTCCGGAATCCAGCTCGCGGTTACCGCATCGCTTGTGCTGAAGGCCGGGATTTTCTGCGCCAATTCCTCGATCGTCTTGACGCCGGCGGCACGCAGGCTTTCCTGTGTCAGCAGCGTCGGCTTGACCGTGATCTGGTGAGGGATCTCCTGTCCGGCGATCTGGAGAGCCGCCGCGCGCACGGAAACCGCGCCGACGACGGCCGGGTTGGTCGCAACCGTCGCAACCCAGGGGCTGCCTTCTTCGGTGATTTCCTGAATGTCGGCGGTCGAGACGTCGGCCGAATAGATCTTTAGCTTGCTGGCGATACCGAGGTCGTTGGCGGCAAGCTTTACGCCGCGGGCAAACTCGTCATAGGGCGCGAAGACGACGCTGATATCCGGATTGGCGGTCAGCGCGGCCTTGGCCTGATCGGCCGTTGAGGTCGCGGTCGTGTCGCTGACATTGCCGAAGCGCGCCTTTTCAACGACACCTGAATTTTCAGACTTGAACTTCTCCCAGACCTCGTTGCGGCGGTCGAGCGGCGCGAATCCTGCGACATAGACATAACCGGCATTGAAGCTCTTGCCGTTATCCTTCACCGCCTGCTCCAGCGCACGCTCGGCGAGTTCGTGGTCGCTTTGCTCCACCTGCGGCACCTTGGGATTGTTGAGGTTGACGTCGAAGGCGACGACCTTGATGCCCTTGTCCAGCGCCTGCTGGACGACATCGCCGAGCGATTCCGGCAGGCCATGGTCGACGACGATGCCAGCAACGCCGAGATTGATCGCCTGCAAGATCTGTTCGCGCTGTTCGGCGGCATCCTGCCGGCCGGGGAAGACGCGCAGGTCAATGTCGAGGGCTTTGGCCTGGGCTTCCGCGCCGGCCTGGTAGGCCTGGAAAAAGTCGCCGGCCGAGATATAGCTGATCAGCGCCACCTTGACGCCGCCCTTGTCGAAGGGCGCAGGAGCGCCGCTCACGCCACCCGCAAGGGAAGGCTGGGCAAAGAGGAAAGAGATTGCGGCTGCAGAGAGCGCAAGCCGTGCGAGGGATTTCATCGTTGCGGTCCTTCTGGTCAATCGTGAGCGTCGTCTGACAGGTAGGCAGTTCTCCTGCGACGCATAAAATTATTAGATATAAATTCTATGTTTTTAGTAGATTTAATGATCCGATTTTCGCGGTTTCTGGAGATTCTTTGTTCTCGACACGACACACCACCGACAAAGCGTGCCTGGAGGTTCGGGCACCTTGCAGGCGAATATTGCAGCTTGAAAGCAGACCTGGACTTGCCCGATGCCACTCCTTCATGTCGAGAACATCACCCGTAGTTTCGGGTCAACGCGCGCCCTTGCTGGCGCCTATTTCTCGATTGAGCGCGGCGAAATCGTTGCGCTCATGGGCGCCAATGGCGCAGGCAAATCGACGCTGGTGAACATATTGTCAGGTGTGCTCGCAGCCGATGGCGGCACGATCAGCCTGAACGACCGGCTCTTCTCTCCGAGGACCCCGTCCGAAGCTGGGAAGGCCGGCGTCGTCACCGTGCATCAATCGACCGATCTTGTCGGCGCGGCAGGTCTGACGGTGGCCGACGCCCTGTTGCTGCATCGCTTCGCCGAGCGGGGCACGCCTTTCTTTGTCTCGCGGGCAAGCGTGCGGCGCCAGGCCCGTGCCATGCTCGATGCCGCCGGCTTCTCGCTGCCGCTCGAGGGGGATTTCGGGGATCTGACTGCCGCCGACCGGCAACTCGTAGCAATCGCTCGGGCGCTCGCCAACAAGGCTGACCTGCTGATCCTCGACGAGCCGACCGCAAGCCTTTCGGCAGACGAGAGCCGGCGCCTCTTCGACATCCTGCTCAGCCTGCGTGCGCAGGGTCTCGCGATCCTTTACATCTCCCACAGGACTGCCGATCTCGAAGCGATCGCCGACCGGGCGCTCGTCATGCGCGGCGGCCGCGTCGTCGGCAGCTTCAACCGCCCCATCGATTTTTCCAGCGCCATTGAAACGATGATCGGCCGCAGGCTGGAAGCGGCGCGGCCGGATGCACGACCGGCGACTGGTCCTGCTGTTTTCGAGATGCGCGACATCCGCCTTCTGCCGGCAAGTGCGCCCTTTGACCTGACACTGCACGAGGGTGAAGTCGTCGCGATCACCGGCGTGCTCGGCGCCGGCAAGAGCCGCCTGCTGTCTGCGATCTTCGGGGTCAAAGGACTTGCCAGCGGCGAGATGCGGCTCGATGGCAGATCCTATCGGCCGAAATCAGCTGCTGATGCCATTGCCGCCAGTGTGGCCATGGCCGCGGAGGATCGCCACCGCTCCTCGCTCATGCCCGTCGCCTGGCCCGGCAATTCGCTCGCCGCCACCATCAGCCTGCCGCATCTTTCCAAATGGTATCCGCACGGCCTCCTTCTTGGCGGTCGCGAGCGTTGCGAGGCTGAACAGGCTATTTCCCGTCTCGGCATCAAAGCCGCCGGCCCGCTGGCCTCCGTCTGGACGCTGTCAGGCGGCAACCAGCAGAAGACGGTGATCGCCCGCTGGGAGGCGGAGCCCAGCCGGTTGCTGCTGCTCGACGAGCCATTCCAGGGCGTCGATGTCGGCGCCCGTCACGATATCATCCAGGCGATACGGGCACGCACCGACCGCGCTACCCTGATCGCCACATCCGATCCCGAAGAGGCCTACGAGGTCGCCGACCGCATCCTGACCATCGACCGCCACACGCTGCTGCCAGTCGTCACAAATGTCGCCTCTTCTTCAGCCATACAGGGACTTTCCGCATGACGACCATCGACGACGAAGCGCTTCCAAAGGCTGGTGCAGGACCGAAAAGCCGCAACCCGGCCAATCGCCTCCTGGCGCTCGGCAGCGTCCTTCGCGCCGGCGCGGTCTTTATCCTGCTCGGGCTGATGGTGATCGGTTTCACCTATGCCGAACCGGCCTTCATCAATATCGGCAACCTGATGAGCATTCTGCAGGCCGTATCTGTTGTCGCTATTCTCGGCGCCGGCGTCACCGTGACGCTTGCCGTCGGCGGCTTCGATTTGTCGATCGGTGCGGTTGCCGCCTCCAGCGTCATGGCGGCAAGCTATGCCATGATAGTCCTGCATCTGGATGCCTTCGCCACCGTACCATTGGTGCTTGCCTTCGGCGCGGCGATCGGGCTCGTCAATGCCTTCCTCATTGTGCGCCTGCGTGTGCCAGATCTGCTCGCCACGCTCGCCATGATGTTCCTGTTGTCCGGCCTGCAGCTCATTCCGACGGCCGGGCGCTCGATCTCAGCCGGCCTCGTTCTGCCCGACGGCTCCAAGGCGACCGGCGCCTATGACCCGGCCTTCCTGCTGATTGGCCGCTACAGCCTGTTTAACACCCTGCCCGTTTCCGTCGTGCTGATGGCGGTCGCCGCGATCGTCCTCTTCGTACTGACCGAGCGCACCCGCATCGGCCGGCTGCTCTTTGCGACCGGCGGCAATGAGGTGGCAACGCGGCTTGCCGGCGCTTCCACGACGCGGCTGAAGACACTCGCCTATGTCATCTCGGGGACCTTAGCAGCTCTTGGCGGCATCGTGATTGCCGCCCGCGTCGGCCGCGGTGACGTTTCCTCCGGCGGGTCGCTGCTGATGGACTCGGTCGCAGCCGCGCTGATCGGCTTTGCCGTCCTCAATCTGCGCCGTCCCAATGTGCTCGGCACCATTGCCGGCGCTGTCTTCGTCGGTGTGCTGCTCAACGGCCTCACCATGCTGAACGCCCCCTACTACACCCAGGATTTCGTCAAGGGCGCCGTGCTCGTCGGGGCCTTGGCGCTGACCTACGGCCTCGGCCGCAACACCGATCGCTGACAGCGGGATTTGGCCTCAGAAAATTTCCTGCGATCACGTGCTTTTGGAATAACGTACCTCTTATGAGCTTAAAATCTATATAGTTTATAGACTATCAAATTGAGAGGGTATCGTTATGAACGAAGGACTTGGAGGCGGCTTCGGACGCCGCGAAATCTTGAAGCTCGCGGCAGTTGCGGGAGCAACATTTGCGGGCGCGAGCATGCTGACTGCGCCCGCGGCAAGGGCCGAAGACGACGGCCTTTCCCTGAAGGGCAAGCGCATCGCCATCAGCGCTACCGGCACCGACCACTATTTCGATCTGCAGGTTTACAATGCCCAGATCGAAGAGGTGAAGCGGCTCGGCGGTGAGCCGATCGCGGTCGATGCCGGCCGCAACGACGGCAAGCTGATCGCCCAGCTTCAGACGCTCGTCGCGCAGAAGCCGGATGCGCTCGTCCAGATCCTCGGCACACTCAGCGTCATCGATCCCTGGCTCAAGAAGGCCCGCGATGTCGGCATTCCGGTGCTGACCGTCGATGTCGGCTCGACCAATTCGATCAACAACACGACGTCGGACAATTGGGGCATTGGCAAGGACCTCGCCCTGCAGCTCGTCTCCGATATCGGCGGCGAGGGTAATATCGTCGTCTTCAACGGCTTCTACGGTGTCACGCCCTGCGCGATCCGTTACGATCAGCTCGTCAACGTCATCAAGTACTTCCCGAAGGTGAAGATCATCCAGCCGGAGCTGCGGGACGTCATCCCCAACACGGTCCAGGACGCCTTCACCCAGATCACCGCGATCCTCAACAAATATCCGGACAAGGGCTCGATCAAGGCCGTCTGGTCGGCCTGGGACATTCCGCAGCTCGGCGCAACGCAGGCGATCGCCGCTGCCGGCCGCAACGAGATCCGCACCTATGGCGTCGACGGCAGCCCGGAAGTCCTCCAGCTCGTTGCCGATAAGAACTCTCCGGCCGGCGCCGATGCCGCACAGCAGCCGGCAGAGATCGGCCGCGTGGCGATCCGCAACGTCGCCAAGCTGCTCGCTGGCCAGACCCTGCCGCGCGAAACCTATGTGCCGGCGCTGCTCGCCAACAAGGAAAACGTATCCGAGATCGTCAAGAAGCTCGGCATTGGTTGATATCAAACCGGACCTTGCGGCCGGCGCCACAAGGTCCGCCCCTTTCCGGAAAGCTGCATCATGACTGCATCCGCCCCGACGCAACCGGCCGAGAATAACGATGTCATCATTCGCTTCGACCGCATCGTGAAGCGCTTCGGCGGCGCGCAGGCACTTGCCGGCGCATCGGTCGCCATACGCCGCAGCACCGTCCACGGCCTCGTCGGGCAAAACGGCGCCGGTAAGTCGACGCTGATCAAGCTGCTTGCCGGGCTGCATAAGCCGGATGACGGCCGGATTGAAATTGAAAACAAAGCCTATGACCGGCTGACGCCGCATCTCTGCGAAGAGCTCGGCATCCATTTCATTCATCAGGACCGGTTGCTGGTTCCGACATTCACCGTCGGCGAAGCGCTGTTTCTCGGGCGTGAAACGCGGCTTGCGGGAACGCCGTTCATCGACCGGCGGGCCATGCAGAAGCGTGCCACCGAGCTTCTTGCCAATTATTTCGGCGTGGACCTGCCGAAGAATGCTTTAATCAGCGAGCTGTCGACCGCTGAAAGGCAAATCGTCCAGATCACCCGGGCGCTGCTGCATCAGCCGAAAGTGCTGGTTTTCGACGAGCCGACCGCGGCCCTCGTCAGGCGCGAGGCCGAAATCCTCTTCCGTCTGATCCGCCGGCTGCGGGACGAAGGTGTGACGATCATCTATATTTCGCACTACCTCAACGAGATCGAGGAACTGTGCGATCACGTCACCGTGCTGCGCAACGGCCTGGATGTGGCCTCCCTTTCGATCGGCGAAACCTCAGCCAAGGCGATCGCCAGCCTGATGATCGAACGCGATATTGCCGAGATGTTTCCCAAGCGCCGCGTGGAGCTCGGCGAAGACATCCTGAAGGTCAGGGCACTTTCGTCGCCGAACCGTTTCGACGATATCAGTTTCACCTTGCGCCGCGGCGAAGTGCTCGGCATTACCGGCCTTCTCGGCTCGGGCGCAAAGGACCTCATCCGCACGCTGTTCGGGCTGGAACAGGCCGCCAGTGGCGAGATCGAGATAGAAGGACAAACGGCACAGCCACACAGCCCCGCAAAAGCCGTCGACCGCCGGCTTGCGCTCGTTCCCGAGGATCGACGCGGACATGGCGTGGGCCTCGATCTCAGCCTGTCCGAAAATATCACGCTTCCGAGCCTTGCCCGCTACAGCCGTTTCGGTTTTCTCAATCTGAAGCGCGAGCGCTCCGATACGACCGACCTCATCAAGCGGCTGCAGATCAAGACGGCAGGCCGCGATGCTTTGGTTCGCACGCTTTCCGGCGGCAACCAGCAGAAGGTTGCCATCGCCAAATGGCTGAGCCGTCAGTCGGAAATTTATCTGCTGGACGAACCGACGGTCGGCGTCGACATCGGCTCCAAAGTCGAGATCTATGCGCTGATCGGCGAGCTTGCCGCGCGCGGCGCCGGCGTCATCGTTTTATCCTCCGACCTGCCGGAGCTCGTCGGCATCACCGATCGCATTCTGGTGTTCTTCCGCGGACGGCTGATCCGCGAACTCGATTCCGCAAAGACCACAACGGATGAAGTGCTGTCGGTCTCGACCGGCGCTTCGGAAGGATTACGCCATGTCGGCTGACATTCAGTTTGCCACCCTCCCCGTCACCTCGACGGATCATCCACCGCAGGCAAAAGGCAAAGCCGCTGTCGCAGTTCTCCGCTTCGGTTCCCTGCTCGCCTTTGCTGCGATCCTCTTGGCTTTTTCGCTGACGGCTCCCTATTTCCTGTCAGTCGGCAATATCGGCAATGTCCTCGGCCAATCCGCCATTTCAGGCGTTCTGGCGATCGGCCTGACGGTTGTATTGATCGCAGGCGGTTCGAATGTCGTCACCGGCGGCATTGATCTGTCATTGGCGGCGAATATGGGCCTGAGTGCAGTCGTTTACGCCTCGCTGATCCAGCTCGGCTACGGCGATCCCGTGGCGGTCACCGCCGCCTTGCTGACCGGGCTTGCGATCGGCGTGGTCAATGCGGCCGCCGTCGTCCTGGCGGGCATTGTGCCGCTGCTTGCAACGCTTGCAGTCATGAACGTCGTGGCCGGCCTCGAACTGGTTCTCACGCAGAATACGGTTGTTCCCGCTTCCACCGATTTCCTGACGGCAATCTCGGCTTCCGACAGCTTCCGCATCCCGATCCTTGCCTATGTCCTGATAGGCTTTACAGCAATCGCGACGGCAATCGTGCAATACACAGCTGTGGGGCTGAGGCTCTATGCGGTCGGCGAGTTTCCGGACGCTGCACGCGCTGCGGGACTGCCGCTCAAGCGCCTGCTTTCAAATGCCTTCGTTGCCAGCGGTCTCTGCGGCGGTTTTGCCGGCATCCTTTCGGTTTCCTATCTCAGCGGCAGCACGACGGGTTCGGGCGAAGCGCTGCTGCCTGCCGTCGTCATCGCGCTGCTCGGCTCGGTCTTCTCCCGTCGCCTGGTGCCGACCGTTCCGGGAACGCTGATATCGGCGCTTTTCGTCGGCTTCCTGACCAACGGCTTCCAACTGCTGAACCTGCCGAGCACGCTCGTCAGCGGCGTGCAGGGCCTTCTCATCCTGATCGTCGTGTCGGCCACGACACTGCTGCGCAAACGGGAGATCTGACATGTCCGCTCCGACTTTTGCCGGACGCTCGGCCGCCGGCTTTGCACGATATGGACTGATCGTGGCGCTCGTCGCGGTTTTCTCCGTCTTCTCGATCCTGGCGCCCACCTTCCTGACTCCGGGCAATCTGCAGAGCATTCTGGTGAATAACTTCACGCTGCTCGCCATCGTCTCGATCGCGATGACCTTTGCCGTATCGGCCGGCGGCATCGATCTTTCCGTCGGCATGGCGGTCGATTTTGCAAGTTTCGCCTTCGTCTCCCTCGTGCTGGCCGGGCAACCGGTGCCATTGGGCCTCGTGGCCGGTCTCGCCGCGGGCGCGCTTGTCGGCGCCTTCAACGCCATTCTGGTGTCTGCAATCGGCGTCGCGCCCTTCCTGGCGACGCTTGGCACATTGTTCATCGGGCGCAGTATCCAGCAATTGCTGACCAATGGCGGCAATCCCGTCTATCTGCCGCCCTCGGATATTCCGCCCGCCTTCCGTTTCCTCGGGCACGGAACGATCGCGAATGTGCCGGTGCCCCTCATCATTGCGGCCGTCATCATCGCAGGCGCGGCAGCTGCCTTTGCCTGGACGCGTTTTGGACGCGTGGTGCTTTCGATCGGCATCCAGCCGAGCGTGGTGCGTTACTCCGGCATCGAGCTTGGTGCTCATGTCGCGGCGACCTTCATTCTTGCCGGAACCATTGCCGCCGTTGCCGGCCTGATCCTGACGGCGACGGTGACGGTCTATATCCCTTCCTCCGGCAATGCGTTCCTGCTGAACGCGATCGGCGCAACCTTCATCGGCACCACCCTCTCGCCGCTCGGCCGGCCCAACATCCTCGGCACCGTGCTCGGCGTCCTGCTCCTCAGCATTGTCGCCAATGGCCTCTTGCTGACGGGCCTGAACTTCTACTGGCAACAAGTCGGCACCGGCACGCTCATCTTCGCCGTGCTCGCCTTCAGCTTCATCAACAGAAAAACCGTCGGCGCCTGAACCGCACCCCGCCGACAGATGCAGGAAATGTGACATGACCCGTGAAATCAGGCTCAACGCCTTCGACATGAATTGCGTCGGACACCAGTCGCCAGGGCTGTGGCGGCATCCGCGCGACAAGTCCTGGACCTACAAGGATCTGGATTATTGGGTGCATCTGGCAAAGACACTGGAGCGCGGCAAGTTCGACGGTCTCTTCATCGCCGATGTGCTCGGCGTCTATGACGTGCTGAACGGCAATGTCGACGCAGCACTGCGCCATTCCGCACAAGTGCCGGTCAACGATCCGCTGCAACTCATCCCGACCATGGCCTACGAGACCGAACATCTCGGCTTTGGACTGACGGCCTCGCTCTCCTTCGAGCACCCCTATACATTCGCGCGCCGCATCTCCACGCTCGACCATCTGACCAAGGGCCGCGTCGGCTGGAACATCGTCACCTCCTATCTCAACAGCGGCGCGCTCAATATCGGTCAGCCGGCGCAGACCAACCATGACGACCGCTACGACCTCGCCGAGGAATATCTCGAGATCTGCTACAAGCTCTGGGAAGGAAGCTGGGAGGACGATGCCGTTGTCCGCGACCGAGAAAAAGGCATCTTCACTCATCCGGAAAAGGTTCATCCGATCAACCATGCCGGAAAATATTTCACGGTTCCCGGCATTCACCTGAGCGAGCCTTCGCCACAGCGCACCCCAGTGCTTTATCAGGCCGGCGCCTCCAGCCGCGGCAAGGATTTTGCCGGCGCGCATGCCGAATGCATTTTCGTGGCTGCGCCCTCCAAGGCGGTCCTGAAGCGCTATGTAACCAATGTCCGCCAGGCGGCCGAACGGCTCGGACGCAACCCGCGCGAGATTCTCGCTTTCAATCTCCAGACAGTCGTGCTCGGCGAAACGGATGCCGAAGCGCAGCGAAAGTTCAACGAATACCGCCAATACGCTTCCTTCGAAGGCGCACTGACGCTGATTTCCGGCTGGACAGGCATCGACTTCGGCCAGTTCGGACCGGACGAGGTGCTGCGCCACCGCTATACGAATGCCGTGCAATCGGCCGTCGAAACCTTCACGACCATCGATCCGGACAAGGAATGGACGGTACGCGAGATGGCCGACTGGGTCGGCGTCGGCGGCTTCGGGCCGGTCTTTGTCGGTTCGCCGTCAACGGTCGCCGACCTGATGCAGGAATGGGTCGAGGATACCGATGTGGACGGCTTCAACCTCGCCTATGCGGTCACGCCGGAGAGCTTTGAAGACACGGTCGATCTGCTGGTGCCCGAACTTCAAAAACGCGGGGTCTACAAGACCGAGTACCGGCAAGGCACGCTACGTGAAAAGCTCGGCGGCAGCGGACCGAGACTGGTTGCCCCGCACCCAGGAGCAGCCTACCGCAACCTTGGAACGGAAGCGCTGCGGCTCGCTGCCGGCGGCCGCTGAAAATAATGGCTGGGTGACAAAAAATATCTCGCCCGGCCAGCCTATTCGAATTTAATTTCTGTCACACTTATCGTTTCAGCTCGAATATAGCCCATTGAATTTTTTAGGGATCAGGAGGGGGCATGACTATTGCAGATATCTCGCGGCGGAGCCTGCTGAAGGGCACGGCAATGCTGCTCGGCTCGACAGCGCTTTCACGCATTGCGCTGGCGCAGGACGTGCCGGCCGGTGGACGTCTGATCGTCGCGGCCGACTCCGAGCCGAAGAACCTCAACCCCGCCATCGTCGCCTCGAACGGCGTCTTCTTCGTTGCAAGCAAGGTGATCGAACCGCTGGCCGAAGCCTCCTTCGAAGGTGCGGACGGTCTTTCGCCGCGGCTCGCCACCTCCTGGGAAGGCTCGCCTGACGGGCGCTCCGTGACTTTCAAGCTGCGAGAAAACGCGACCTGGCACGACGGCAAGCCGTTCACATCAGCCGACGTCGCCTTTTCGGCACTCAACGTCTGGAAGCCGCTTCAGAATCTCGGCCGCCTGGTCTTCGCCAATCTGGAGGCCGTCGACACGCCCGACGACCACACGGCGGTCTTCCGCTTCTCGAAGCCGACGCCCTTTCAGCTTATCCGCAATGCGCTGCCGGCCGTCACCAGCGTCGTCGCCAAGCATATTTTCGAAGGCAGCGACATCGCCAAGAACCCGGCCAACAATACGCTTGTGGGTACCGGCCCCTTCAAATTCGCAGAGTACAAGCCGGGCGAATATTACCGGCTGACGCGCAACGAGAACTATTGGCAGAAGGGCGAACCGAAGCTCAACGAAATCGTCTACCGCGTGCTGCCCGACCGTGAATCGGCCGGTGCGGCACTGGAAGCCGAGGAAATCCACCTCGCCGCCTTCTCGGCCGTGCCGCTTGCCGATCTCGACCGCATCTCCAAGGTTGACGGCATCAAGGTCATCTCCAAGGGCTATGAGGCGCTGACCTATCAGCTCGTCATCGAGATCAACCATCGCCGCAAGGAACTGTCCGATCTCAGAGTCCGTCAGGCGATCGCCCATGCGATCGACAAGAAATTTGTCGTCGACACGATCTTCCTCGGTTATGCGACGGAATCGACCGGCCCCATCCCGAAGAATTCGAAGGAGTTCTACACGGCCGACGTCGCAAACTATAATTTCGACGTGCAGGTGGCAAACGATCTGTTGGACCAGGGCGGCTACACGAGAGGTCCTGATGGCAATCGCTTCCAGCTCAAGCTTCGCCCGGCACCCTATTTCAACGAGACGCGCCAGTTCGGCGACTATCTGCGCCAGGCGCTTGCTGCCCTCGGTATCGACGCAGTCATCGTCAATGCCGATGCGCCCGCCCACCAGAAGGCCGTCTATACGGATCATGATTTCGATATCGCCGTCGGTCCGCCCGTCTTCCGTGGCGATCCGGCTATCTCTACCACCATTTTGGTCCAGTCCGGAACGCCTGACGGCGTGCCCTTCTCCAACCAGGGCGGCTATGTCAGCGCCGAGCTCGACAAGATCATCGCACAGGCTGCCGTGACAGTGGATACCGCTGTTCGTACCGACCTCTACTACCAGTTCCAGCAACTCGTGGTGGCCGAACTGCCGCTGATCAATGTCGCCGAATGGGGCTTCATCACGGTCGCGCGCGACACGGTGCTGAACGTCGCCGACAATCCGCGCTGGGCGGTCTCAAACTGGGGCGATACCGCGCTGCAATCGTGATAAGGTCGAAGGCGCAATTGCTGCAGGGGCCTCGTCCGGCGTGAAACGTGCACTTCTCCTCCTGAGACGCAGGATCATCAGCAGCATTCCGGTGCTGCTGATCGTCGTGATCTTCAGCTTCTTCCTGCTCGAATCCGCCTCCGGCGATGCCGTCGATGCCTATCTCGGCTCGATCGGCGGCGGCGATGCAGCTCTCATCAAATCGCTGCGGGAAAGTTACGGCCTCGATCAATCGGTCTTCGCCCGCCTCTGGCTTTATCTATCGTCGCTCGCCCGTCTCGACCTCGGCTGGTCGGTGGCCTTCAACCGGCCGGTGCGGGATCTCATCGCCGAGCGGCTGCCGAATACGCTGCTCTTGATGGGAAGTGCGACGGCGCTGTCCTTCGGGCTTGGCTCGGCGCTTGGCATCCTGGCCGGCGCGAGGCCGGGCAGTCTGCGTGATCGTTTTCTCTCGATCGGTTCACTGATCATCTATGCTATTCCGAGCTTCTGGCTGGGGCTGGTGCTCAGTATCCTCTTTTCGGTCAAACTGCGCTGGCTGCCGATCGCCGGTATCGAGACCATCGCCTCCGGCAAAACAGGGTTTCCCCGAGCGTTTGATATCGCAGAGCACCTGGCCCTACCGGTCGGGGCACTCTCCTTCATCTATCTTGCGCTGTTCCTGCGCGTCATGCGCTCGGGCATGGCGGAGGCGTGGAAGCTCGATTTCGTGCTGTTTGCCCGGACAAAGGGGCTGTCGCGCAGCCGCATCGTGCTTCGCCATGTGGCGCGCAATGCGCTGCTGCCGCTCGTCACCATGCTCGGCCTGCAGTCCGCCGCCATGCTTGGCGGCAGCGTCGTCATCGAGAGCGTCTTTGCCATTCCGGGCTTCGGCAGGCTGGCCCAGGAGGCCGTCAACGGCCGTGACGCGCCGCTCCTGATGGGCATCATCGTCACCAGCGCCGTTCTCGTCATCTGTGTCAATTTCATCATCGATCTCGTCTATGCCGCCCTCGACCCGCGCATCGGCGCATCGGAGGGCCGCGCATGACCCTGCTCAAGCGTCTCCTACGGACTCCGGAGGGGACGATCGGACTTGTCATTCTGGCAGCCCTGCTTATTGCCGGCCTGCTGGCACCGGCGATATCGCCGGGAGATCCGCTGCGGATCGCCGGCAGGGCGTTGCTTTCACCCTTCTCTGATCCGAGCCTGCCGCTCGGCACGGACCGGCTGGGTCGCGATGTACTCGCCGGCCTGCTCTATGGCGCTCGGACCTCGCTGGCCGTCGGGATTGCCGCAGCCCTTTCCGCCATGCTGCTCGGGCTTTTTGTCGGCATGGCTGCCGGCTTTGCCGGCGGCGCGATTGACGAGGCATTGATGCGCGTCGTCGATGCCTTCCAGATCGTTCCGGGCTTCCTGCTGGCGCTCGCCTTCGTCAGCATCATCGGTGTGTCGACGCCGGTCGTCGTCTTCGCGATCGCCCTCGGCACCTGGGCCGATCCGGCGCGGCTGACGCGAGCGCAAGTGCTGTCCATCCGCGAGCGGGATTATGTGGCGGCCGCGCGGGTGATCGGCATGCATCCGGCCGAGATCGCCTTCAAGGAAATTCTGCCGAACGCGCTGCCGCCGGTTCTGGCGCTGTCGGCCACCATCGTCGCCGGCGCGATCCTGACCGAAGCGGCCCTCTCCTTTCTCGGCCTCGGCAATCCCAATCTCGCCACCTGGGGCTCGATGATTGCCGAAGGCCGTAGCGTATTGCGCTCCGCCGCCTATCTTTCGGTCCTTCCCGGTCTGGCGCTGGCGATCACCGTGCTCGGCGTCCACCTTTTCAGCGAGGGCCTGACGAGGGCACTTGGTCATGAGGGAGACTCCCGATGAGCCCGCCCTTCTGCAGCGTGAGAAACCTGTCGGTCCGCTACGGACTGGAGGCAGCGCTGAAATCCGTCGACCTCGATATTGTCAGGGGTGAGAGGCTGGCGATCATTGGCGAAAGCGGTTCGGGTAAAAGCACGCTTGCCCGGACACTTGCCGGGCTTTTAGCGGAGCGGGCCAGGATCGAAGGCGAAATAACCTGGCCGGCGCTCGGCCAGGCTCCGCTCCCGGGCCGGGATTTCGGTTTTGTCTTTCAGGACCCCGGCACCAGCCTCAATCCTGTGCTGACCATCGGCGAGCAGGTTGCCGAAGTCGCAAGAAGACACCTCCGCCTCGACTGGCGGCAAGCCTATGTGCATGCCGAGGGGCTTCTGGATCGCGTCCGCATACCGCAGCCCGCCAGGGCCATGCGTGCTTTCCCGCATCAGCTTTCGGGCGGCCAGCGGCAACGTGTGGCGATTGCCGCGGCAATTGCGGCCAAGCCCGCCTTGCTGATCGCCGATGAGGCGACCAGCGCACTCGATGTCGTGGTTCAGGCAGAAATCGTCAGACTGCTCGACGGGCTGGTTCGTGAGGAAGGCATGACGCTGCTCTTCATCACCCATGATATCGCGCTCGCCTCCGGCTTCGTCGATCGCGTCGCCGTCTTCCGCAAAGGTGAACTGGTCGAGGCCGGTCCCGTCCGGTCGGTTCTGTCATCGCCAGCCGAGAGTTATACTGCCGCCCTCATCGCCAACCATCGCGATCTTTCCACGAAGCCGCTGATTACCGAGGTGGTGTCATGAATGGCCCTCTGACCGTAGATGCATTGTCCAAGGCCTATTCCAGCTCCGGCCGCCGGGTTGCGGCTCTCGATAATGTTTCCCTGACAATCACGGCCGGCGAAACCCTGGGCCTGGTAGGAGCCTCGGGCAGCGGAAAATCGACACTGTCGCGCGTCCTTCTGCGTCTGCTGGAGCCTGATGCCGGCTCCATCCGGTTCGAAGGGGAGGATTGGCTCGCACTTCGCGGCGTCGACCTGCGGCGCAGACGCGCACATATGCAGATGGTATTTCAGGATCCGCTCGGCGCCTTCAATCCGTTGGCCTCCGTCGCCTCGGTTCTCGACGATCCGCTGCGCATTCACGATATCGCGGACAGGAAACAGCGACCGGCCGAAATCGCCGCCCTGTTGGAGCGCGTCGGTCTGCCCACCGCCTTTGCCTCCCGCCCAGTCCGCACGCTGTCGGGCGGCCAACGACAGCGCGTCGCCATTGCTCGCGCCATCGCGACGCGGCCCTCCCTGCTGGTGCTGGATGAGGCCGTCTCCGCACTCGATGTGACTGTTCGCGGCCGCATCCTTGAATTGCTGGTCGAGCTGCAGCGTGAGCGTGGCCTTGCCTATCTCTTCATATCCCATGACCTCGCGGTGGTGCGGGCAATCTCGCATCGCATCGCCGTCATGGATGCCGGCCGCATCGTCGAGGAAGGACCGGCAGCCGATGTCGTCACCGCACCGCGATCCGATGCGGCGCGCCGGCTCATCGCAGCCGTACCGCGCCTCGTGACCGAACCCGCTTGAAGGAGCCGCCCATGATCGAAGCCTGGAACCCGCTTTACGGTGCGCCGGCCTATCCGGCAGAACGTTACGCCATTCTTGCCCGCCGCATCGGCGCAATCCTGAAGACCGACGACGACGTGCTGCTGGTGCAGGCCGAGGCCGTGGTGGCGCTTGAGGCCATCGCGATCAGCCTTGCCAGACCCGACCTTTCTGCGTTGAATATCGTCACCAGTTCCTATGGCGGCTGGTTCGGGCAGTGGCTGCGGCGTGGCGACGCCGAGGTCATAGACATCGTCGCCCGACCCGGCCTGCCCATCGAGGTCGAAGCGATTACCGCGGCGCTGGATGCCAATCCCGGTGTCCGTGTGCTTGCGCTCGTTCACGCGGAATCGGCAAGCGGCATCCTCAATCCGCTGCCCGAAATCATCGCGCTGGCGCGCACACGTGGCATCGTAACGGTGGTCGATGCTGTTGCGTCTATCGGCGGTCATGCGCTCGATGTCGCCCAATCGGGCATCGATATTGCCGTCATCGGCCCGCAGAAGGCGCTTGGCGGACCTGCCGGCGTTTCTGCCCTGTCTGTCAGCCCGCGAGCCTGGGAGCTGATCTTGCATGACGATGCGCCGCGCGACTCCATCCTGTCACTCGCCGATCTGAAAGCCTGGGTGGATGGCGGCCGCGGCGCTTTGCCCGGAACGCCCGCGCCGCTGGAATTTTTCGCATTGGAGGCGGCACTCGACCGGGTCGAGGCGGAAGGCATCGAACAGATCATCGCTCGTCATGAGAAGGCCGCTTCCGCCAGCCGAGCCGGTTTGTCAGCGATGGGAGCAAGCCTTTGGGTGCCCGCCAAACAGGCGTCAAACCTGGTGACAACGATCTCCGCACCGACAGACGTGGAGCCCACATCGGTCGTCCGTTTTGCTGCGGGGCTGGGTGTCGACCTGACGGCCGGTGTCGGCACCGGCCTGTCGCATCTCATACGATTGAACCACACAGGCCCACGAGCGACTTTCCAGACCGTGCTCGCAAATGTCGTGACCTATGGCGAAGCCCTGCGGCAAGCCGGTTTGCCGGCGGATGTCGGCGCCGCGTCGGAGGCGGTTGTCAGGGCCTATAGCGGCTGATCTTCAATACCAGGAGAGCGGTGTCGGCTGCCAGAAGAAGAGCTCTTCCTCCCGCAGACTGTGCAGTCGGCTTTCGAAATCCTCGCCAGTTGCGCAGACAGATGCTTCGAAAACTTGTTGCTCATGGCCTCGAAGAAGCTTCGCAAGGAACGTTTTTAATACCGTAAACACACGTCACCTCCTGGAAAAGCGAGCAGTGATTTTCGCACGGATCACGCCTCCAGGACATATTGTCTATAAAAATTATATTCTATTTTGCTGAGTTGCGGCGCATGGAGATACCACCGGAAGATCGGCCTGCGGAAAAGGCCTCCTCTCAACGTAGCGCCAATCTTCTGGCGCCTCTTGAGAATCGAGCCTTTCCGATGCACGAAGGGAAAATGAAAAACATGCCGAGGATGACGGAATGGCAGACGCACGCGGACTTCGGATCGAGTTTGAGAACCATGCGACCCTGCTGAAATGGCACCGGCTGCGCCGGCGTATGGCCGATCCGCTGTTTTCGGCTGAGGTGATGGCCGAAGGCTTCAAGGCCGGCGCATCGATGGAGCTCGACCTGAGAGTGCGCGCCGATGGCGGTTTCGTCGTGCTTCATGACAAGGAGCTGGAAGGCGAGACGACGGGGCACGGTCTCATCGCCCAGAAGAACATTGCGGAGCTGCGCGGCCTGCGCATGAAGGACGGCGATCGTCCCCTCCTCTACAGCGAAGATCTGGCCGCCATGCTGCAATCGGCCCATCCGGACGCGCTGCTGCAGTTCGACATGAAGGACGATTACGAAGCGATCGGCGAAAAAGGCATCGCCCATCTGGCCGAACACCTGCAGCGGATTTCCGCCTCCGTCATCGTCAGCGCCGGCAGCCTGGACCTGATCCTGGCCGTCAAGGAGAAGCTGCCGCATCTGCGCCGCGGCATCGACCCCAGCGACAAGCTCGGCGACATCTACAGGAGCGAAGGGTGGAAAGCGGTTGAAAAGGAACTGTTTGCCGATCTGCGCGGCCCGACGGAGCCGGAAACAATCTATCTCTACTGGCCGATGCTGCTCGATGCAGCAAAAGCAGGCCTCGATATGATCGCGCTCTGCCACGGCGAGGGCAAGCTCGTCGACGCCTGGACCTTTACGCTGAAGGATCCCGACGGCGGTTTCAGCAATTCCGAATGGACGAACTTCTCGGCACTGGTCGCTTTGAAGCCGGATCAGATCACCACGGACGAAGCCCCGGCGACCGAACGGGCATGGCTGAGGCGCATGGCGGGCTGATCAGCCCGCCAATCCCTCGAACTCGACGAGGAAAGCGAATTCTTCTGCCAATCCAGGCGAATGGGCGATGACAGGGCCGCCATCCTCCAGCAATCTATCGACTGGTGGAATGGCGACTTTCGCGCCAGCCTCTGCGGCGATCAGCGCACCGGCAAGCATATCCCAAGCATTCAGATGCCGTTCGTAAAAGAGGTCGGAAACACCTTCGGCCACACGCACGAGGTCGACTGCCGCTGCCCCCATGCGGCGATAATCCATGCCACGTTCGTAAAGCCGCTTGGAGAGTGCCGCATAGTCGTCAAAGCTCGTCTTGCGCGAATGACCGAGCACGACGATCGCATTGGCGGGATCGGTGGTCGGGGCAGCGTGGATCGGCTGGCCCTCCTTGAAGGCGCCGCAGCCGCGGATAGCGGAAAAGACCTGATCATTGGCCGCATCATAGACCACGCCGATCTCCACCTTGCCATCGACGACGAAGGCGATGGAAACACCCCAATGGCAAAAGCCACGGATATAATTGGTCGTCCCGTCGATGGGATCGACGACCCAGGTGCCTGCCGAGCCGGACTCACCGCCGGTTTCCTCGCCCATGAAGGTATCCTCAGGGAAGCGCGCCAGCAGTCCCTCGCGGATCGCCTGCTCTGCCTGCCTGTCTGCGATAGTGACGAAATCCTGCAATCCCTTATTCTGGACGTTGAGCGCGCCCGGCTTTCCTTCACGCCTGAAGCGCGCAGCCTCGCGTCCAACGTTGCGGGCCACGTCGATTGCGACCTCCGCCCGCGCGGTCAGAGCAGAGGCATCGAATGCGGAATTCATCAAGCAGTCCTTCTTTTGATCAGCGTCACGGGGGTAAATTCGACGCGGGCGGTCATATCCGGTTCGGCCATCCTGGACATCAGCAGATTGACCGTTTGTTCAGCCTGGAAATCGCACGGCTGGCGGATGGTCGTGAGGTCGTAAGCCGCCCAGCTTGCCTGGGGAATATCATCATGGCCGATGATGCGGATCGGTGGCTGCTCCTCGCGGCCGTGCTCCCTCATCATCCGGTCGACCACGCCGCAAGCCATGTAGTCATTGGCGCAGAACAGGCCGTCGATGCCGAGCGAGGCAAGACCGGCAGCTGCGTCATAACCGTTCCGATAGTCATTAACCTTCAGCTCTACCATGCGTGGATCGAGGCCGCGTTGACGGCAGGTCATCATAAAGGCTTCGCTGCGTCGCCTTGCCGTATAGGAGATGGCAGGCGCGGCCATGACCGCCGGCGCCTTGACGCCGGTTTCGATGAGATGCGTGGCGGCAAGATGCCCGGCCATGCGATCGTCGGAGATGATGCGATCGACGAAGGGAATATCATCGCCCTTGTTGATCAGCACGATCGGCACGCCTTCGGCAGCGCATTGCTCGCAGATCTCCGTCGGCGGTGCATCCGACGTGACGATAACGCCCGAGACGGCATAATGCAGCAACTGGCCGATGACGGTCGAGGTGTCGGCTTCCTTTGAGGTCGGCAGCAGGATCGGACGAAAGTTGCGGGCGAGCAGGACGCGTGCCAGATGCTCGATCTGCAGCGTACGGAACGGATTGTCGAGACCGGCGGCGACAACGCCAACGAGATCGGAGCGCTTGTTGGTCAGGCTGCGGGCGAGATAGTTCACCCGATAGCCGAGATCCTTCGCCGCCTGATAGACCTTTTCGCGCGTCTTCGGCGAAACGCTGGCATCCGGCGTGAAGGCGCGCGAAACGGCCGCACGCGAAACGCCTGCCACACGCGCAACGTCGAAGGAGGTGACCTTTCTCGGCCCCTTGTTATCCTTGTCTGCCATGTCTTTCACCCCCAGCGGCCGGGCGCATCAGATCGGGCAGGTCCGTACAGATGCCGAGCACCGGAAGCTCTGTGATGTCGGAAAGAATGGCCGGCCGTTCCTCATGCCACAGCACGATCTCACGGCCTTCGCCGAAAGCCCGCTGCATCAGCTCGTCAGTCACGAGATCCTGCGGCCGTTCGCCGGCCCGCTCCCAACAGAGATGCAGGATATCGGCACCGGCCTCGTCACCCGCCGCATGCGGATCGTGGCCGACGCGGATCAACACCGAGAGCGGATAGTCGCAACCGGCATCGCGAAGCTCGCGCACCTGTGCCGTATCGAAGGAGCCGAGGCAGGCGAAGCGCTGGTTCTTTTCGTGAAGGTGCTTCCAGCACAGAAGCCCCGTGCCCGGCGCCTTAAGCTCGATGTAAAGGCCCGTATTGGTCCGCCGGCCGAGGGCTGCGACCGCCTCGAAGGTCGGAACATTGACGCCTTCGAGCACAGCAAGTTCGGCGGCCGTCATCTCGGAAATGCGTCGGTCGATGCCGAAGACACGCTCCAGATGGTCGTCGTGGGAGACCACGACCACGCCGTCCTTGGTGAGCTGTGTGTCGAGCTCCCACATTTCCGCGCCAAGTTCGGCGGCGCGCTGGAAGGCTTCGAGCGTATTTTCCCGCTCATGGCCGCTCGCGCCGCGATGGCCGATGCAGAAAGGCAGATATCCCTTGTTCGGGGGCCAGCCGTAACGTTTGAAGAAAGTCGAGAAGTCACGCATCGCTCAGAGCCTCCGACCTTCTTCGTCGAATACGAACACACCCTTGCTGTCGATCGCCCACCTCACCTCATCACCTACGGTGATGTCATTGCGGACCGGCTGAATGGAACGCAGCAGCGAGCCGCCGGCAAGCCGTACGTCGTAAAGGTTCTCACGGCCCTGCGTTTCGGCGAAGGTAACTTTGCCGGAAACGGCGATATCGCCGGCCGGATTGAAATGTTCGGGGCGCACGCCGAGCGTCAGCTTGGTGCCTTCGGCGGCCTGGATCGAAACCGGCACGCGGATCTCGCTTTCAGGCATGGCAAAGGTGCCGTCCTTCATCACGCCGCGCAGGAAGGTGATCGGCGGGTTACCGAGGAAGCCGGCGACGAAGGCGGTGCGTGGATCACTATACATGTCGGCCGGCGTGGCGATCTGCACGATCTCGCCTTCCTTCATGATGGCGATGCGGTCGCACATGCTCATCGCCTCCACCTGATCATGGGTAACGAGGATCGCAGTGATGCCTGTCTCGCGCTGGATGCGGCGAATTTCCGAGCGCATTTCGAGGCGGAGCTTGGCATCGAGATTGGCAAGCGGCTCGTCGAGCAGCAGCACATCCGGCTTGCGGATCAGCGCGCGGGCAAGGGCCACGCGCTGCTGCTGGCCGCCGGAAAGCTGTGCCGGTCGGCGCTCCATGAGATTGCCGATCTGCACGAGGCCGGAAATGCGCTCGACCTCCTTGCGGATATCGGCCGCATTGACGCCCTTTACCTTCAGCGGAAAGCCGATGTTTTCGGCAACCGTCATGTGCGGATAGAGCGCGTAGGATTGGAAGACCACGCCGACATTGCGCATTTGGCTCGGCAGGTCGGTTACGTCGCGATCGCCGAAGAGGATGCGGCCGCCAGTCGGCCGGTGGATGCCGCAGACGGCAAACAGCGTCGTCGATTTGCCGCAGCCCGAGGGGCCGAGCAGCGCCAGCATCTCGCCGCTGCCGACTTCGAGTTTCATGTTCTCGATGACCTTGGTGGAGCCGAAGCTCTTCGAAAAATTGTCGAGGAGGATGCGCATCAGCCTTTGCTCCCGCCGCCGTAGATGTTCATGAGGTATTTGTTGAAGAGTGCGTAGGCGATCAGCACCGGAATGAGGTAGAAGAGGCCGACCGCCTTGAACATGTTGAAATCGTAGTTGTTGTCGTCGGCAAGGAAGCCGGCGAGATAGACCGACAGCACCTGCACCTGATTGCCCGGCGCCAGCACCTGCGGCAGGATGAACTCGCCCCAGCCGGCAAGGAAGGAGAAAAGGCCGAGCGCCATGATGCCGGGTTTGACCTGCGGCAGCACGAGGCTGCGCCAGACCCGGAACCGCGAAGCGCCGTCGACGACGCCGGCCATTTCGATTTCCCAGGGCACCGTGTCGTAGAAACCCTTCATCAACCAGATACCGAGCGGCAGATCGATCGCCGCTTTCACTAGGATCACGCCGATCAATGAATTGTAGAGGCCGATCATCTGCAGCACGATGAAGATGGCGATGATCAGCGTCACCGACGGGAAAGCGTGCAGCACCATGACACCGGCAAGGAAGAAGCCGCGCGCAGGGACATTGAGCCGCGAGAGCACATAGCCTGCCATCGACGAGACGATGAGCACCAGGCTGGTGGTGCAGGTCGAAAACAGCAGCGTATTCACCGTCACCTGCCAGATGTTCGCCTTGCCCGCCGTCGTCTGCCACAGGAAGCGCCAGTGATTGAGCGTCAAGCCGGAGGGCAGCAAGGCATCCGGCTGCTTCACCGTCACGGTGTCGAGGAAGAGATAGACATACATCAGGAGCAGCGGCAGGCTGACGATGGTCAGTGCCGTTAGGACAGGCCAGTTGCGGTAATTTGCCGAGGGCTGCGAGCGTTCGGCCATGGTCAATCCTCGATCAGGGGCTTGGCGACAAGCGTGCCGTAGTTGAAGACGCGCAGATAAAGAAGCGACAGCGTCACGCCGATGACGACGAGCACCAGCGCCATGGCGGCACCCAGCCCGTATTCGAGATTGCCGGCATAGTTCCTGAGCGCGGTGTGATAGGCGGAGAGCGCCCAGACCTCGGTCGCGTTGCCCGGCCCGCCATTGGTGGCGAGCAGGATTTCATTGAAGGAGGCAAGCAGCGACAGGGTCTGATAGCAGGTGACGAAGAGGATCGGCCAGCGCATCTGCGGCAGGATGATGTAACGGATCTGCTGCCAGCGCGAGGCGCCGTCGACCTCGCTTGCATAGAACTGACTCTTCGGAATGGCCTTCATCGCCGACGAGAACACCAGCATGCCCATCGAGGCGCCGATAAAGCCGTTGATCAGCACAACGAAGAACCAGGCATTATAAGCGGTATCGAGCAGGTAGTTCTTCGGGGGGTAGCCGAACTTGCCCATCAGGACGGAGATGAAGCCGCTGTCCCAGGCGAGCCACTTCCACAGCATGACGTAGATGACGACGGGGGTGATGCGCGGCAGGAGCCAGATGCCGCGGAAGATCGAGGCTGGCGTCGGCGGCATGTAATGTGTCCAGATGGCGAGCAGCAGCGCATAGCCGACGTTGAAGAGCATCAGCACCAGCGCGACGTAAAGCACGGTATTGAAAAGCACACGCGCCATGTCGGGCGAGGTGGCCATGCGTGAGAAATTGTCTGATGTCCAGACCCAGCCGGTATAGGTGGTCTTGGCGACGGTTTCCTTCTGCTCCGGCGTCAGCTTGAAACCCAGATTGTCCAGCGCTGAAAAGAGCTGTTCCTTGCTGTCGAAGCGGGTGTTGAGAACGGAACGATTGAACTGTTCGGAAATCTGCTTGACGTCGCGGGTTGAAGGCCGGTCGACGAGATTCTTGATCATCCGCTCCACGTCGCGGCGTGCCGGAAAGACCTCGCCTGCATGTTTGGTGCGCAATTCGGCGGCAATCCCCGGTGCAAGCCCGAGACCCTCGACGGCCTTAAGGCCCGCCTCATCGATCGTATAGCGCGGCTCGGCCATCTCGTCGGCGATCTCGGGCATCGCCGTTTTCAGCGCGATCAGGGAGTTGGGTGCGATCTGGTAGACGCCGCCGGAAATACCGGTCGCGGTTGTCATGTTGGTCATCGAGAAGACCGCCGTCAGAACCACCGGCATCAGGAAGAACAGGATGATCATGATCGCGGCAGGCGCGATCATCACCAGTCCGAGCGTTCTGGACGATTTCATGGAAGCCTCCTCATCGCGAACCGATCGGGCGGCGGTGCCGCCGCCCGGTAGAGTGCTTCGATCTTAGCGGATGACGATCTTGTCGCCGAGCGTGCTCTTCAGCTCGCTCTCTGCATCACTGACCGCGGCGTCGACGGTCTTGGCGCCGGTCCAGGATGCTTCAAGGTTCTTCCACATGATGTTCCAATATTTGCCGAAATCGGAATTGTTCGGCATCGCATTGGCATGCGGCAGCAGGCGCTCGGTGGCTTCGCGGGTCCAGCGGTCGGCCGCGTAGAAATCGACGGTGGATTCCGACTTGGAGATGCCGAGATGGGCTGATTTGACCGCATGCAGCGCGTTGGTGCGCGGCTCGGAGGCGATCTTGACCAGCTGGGCGGCGATCTCAGTGTCTTCCTGGTCGTGGCCTGCGGTCAGGAGATAGACAAGCGGGTGGGTCAGCGTGTTGGCCTTGCCGCCTTCGCCGGCGGGAATCAGCGTGAAGATCACGTTGCCGAAGAAGTCTTTGAGGCCCTCCTGATTGACGAGGCGGGCATAGTGCCAGGTGCCGCCATCCCAAATGCCGGCCTTGCCGGTGGCGACCTCCTTCCACCACTGATCGCCCGGCATGCCGATGTGGTTCTTCTTGGTGACGCCGGTTTTAACGGCGTCGGCGAAGAACTGATAGGTGCGGGTCATCGCCGCCTTGTCGAAGACGAGCTTGCCACCCTCTTCCATCGTGCCGCCGAAGCTGGTGTAGAACTGCCAGTAGTCAGGGCCGTTGCTGGTGCGCGGATAGAAGCCGTAGCCGGACTGAACGAGGCCCTTGTCCTGCATTTTCTTGGCGTCTTCGAGCAGGTTCTTCATCGTGTACTTGCCGTCCTCGACGCTCTGTGGCAGCGCATCGAGATCGGCATCGCTATAACCGATCGCCTTCATGTACGGCTTCCAAAAGAACATCGGGCGGGATTCCGCATCCTGCGGAATCCCGTAGACGGTGCCGTTATAGGAGGCGATCTTCAACAGATTTTCATAGATGTCGCTGAGCGGCCAGGAGTCGAGATCGACATAGTCCTCGATCGGAACGATGAGACCGGCCTGCGACCAGGGCGCGATGTCTTCGTGGCCGCTGACGACGATGTTCGGAGCGGTCTTGGCTTCTGCGGCAAGTGTCAGCGCCTGCTTGAAATCTTCCCAGGCGGAATAGGGCTTCTTCTCGACTGTGATTTTCAGATCTTCGCCCTTCAGCGCAGCTTCGCGCTGTAGCTGCTGGGCTGCGATCTCGATGGCGTCGAGGCGATAGACGTCGTTCGGACCGGTACCGCCGGCCCAGACGCTGATGTGAACGTCCTTGGCAAGTGCAAATGCAGAAGTCGAAGCCAGGATTGCGGCGGCGACGGTAAGGGATTTCAGTGTCGGCAAAAGAGTCATTTTCTTCATCTCCCCAGAAGAGCAGTGTGAGGCCTCTTGACGGGTCATCACTGGTGTTGATGGCCGTTCCGATAGCCCCACGAAAACGTGGCGTATCCCGCTCTAGGGGGCGAACGTAACGACCGAATGACAAAATTGAGCACGTGTGCAAAATTATTATGACGATGTTCTCGGCGCGGTCAATTGCCCATCAAAAGGCGAGGCCAATTGCCGGTGAAAATCGGCATCGAAGGGTGCTGAGGCAACGTCGAGAGCCGCGACATAGCCGCCACGGCCACGCCGTCGGCTCTTCGAAGAGTTCGAAATCGCGCGCTTGCCTGTATTTTCGTAATCGGCTAGTAATTGCGCCGGAGCCGTTCAACAATGGAGGCGTGCAATGACAGATATTTCTTCGTCCAACGCCTCTTTGGCATAGGCCTTCGAAGCTCCCGACCCTCGATCACATCCGAGATCTTTCAAGCTTCCCCGTCCAAAGATGGCATTCGTTTCGCACGCAGCGTCTGGGCGCGGTGATGTCCGCGCTATGTCGCTGTGCACTTTCAGCTTGAAAGAAGGGCGGCTCAGAATTCTGACCGCTGATGATCATGACCAATCAACGCGCCGGCGAAAGCCTGTCGGCATCCATGCGCGAGCTTTGCTCGCGGTTCAGTTTCAGAGAGATTCTCGTCGCAACGATCGTTGCCCGGTGGAGATGTCGTCATATGGTGAACAGCGTCGACACGTACCCATCCTGGCTGCGCCGTGACCTCGCCTTGTCCGATGAATAGATCGGACTCCTCGCTAAAATTGCCAGGGGAATATCCGGCAGGGAATGGTGTCAAGACGAGATCATCCCTGCCGGCTTTCGGCCAACGTGATATGGCCATCAAATCCCGGCCCAGAGATCACGAAGCATCTGCCGAAGCAGCAGCGCCTCCGCCCACCGATCGGTGGTGTCGTTGCCGTCTCGCCCGGTGATCGCATAGGGCTTCGGCCCCAGCTCGCAGGTGAAGACCAGCTCGGCATTCGAAGCCGCACGACTGCGCCATTCGCGTATGCCGTAGTCCCACCATTGAAGGAAGAGCTCGACCCAGGGGCGATGGTGAGGAAACGAAATTTCGATCTGTACCTGTTCGCACGATGCGACCCTGCCGTGGAAGGCTTGGGCATTATGCAGGATGCGATGGATCATGGCATGGGTTTCGGCGTCAACCGGATAAGCAAACTCGCGTGCGACCGTAAAGTGCGAGAGGTCGGCGAGCAGCGGCAAATCCGGCCTCTTCTCCAGCAGGTCGAGCGTAAACAACAGATCCGTCGTCATCCGGTTGCGGTGGGTTTCGATGAAGACGGGGACGCGGGCATCTTCGGCAAGCTGCATCCAGCCGTCCAGGATCGGCAGGCACTCCTCGACGCGGCGCAGTCGGACATCAGGCTGCACGTTGATATGACTGACCGGGAATTCCGCAGCAAGCTCGAGCGGCAGGCGCAAATCCTCGACGTTGCGAGGAAAACAGACGCCTTCGATCTTCAATCCGGGGTCCCTGATGGCGTCATTCAGCCTGATAACGTCGGCGCGGTTGGTATAGTGGGCGCTGATGCCATCGAAGCCGGCCTCCGAGATCATCGCGATGTTCTCGTCGAGACTGCGCTCATAGCCATCCGTATGTCGTCGCTCCATGGCCCAGAGCGACTGGAAGATCAGCAGCTCCTGCATCACGCCGCCCTTGCGCTTTTCAAGAGCGCCTTGAGGTTTAGGCTAGGATCGGCGAGCGCAGCGGGATCAGGATGCACCCCGGCTGCGATCAGCATTTCGGCAAGCTTGATATCCTTGGCCAGACTATTGCCGACACCAAGCCCGGCAGCCGCAACGAGACGCCCGCCGTCCAGATAGAATTCAAGCTCATCCTCGCCAAACGAGCGGACCACGCTTTGATGGGCCGGCTGCGGCAGCCCGACGACCTGGAGGCCGAGATCGTATTGATCGGACCAGAACCAGGGGATGGCGGCGAAAGCCTCGCCTGAAGTAACCATATTGCGAGCAGCAAGCTCGGCCTGGGCTCTGGCATTCCGCCAGTTTTCGAAACGAATATGACCTCCGCCGGGCTGGCTCACTGCCGCGCAGTCGCCCGCCGCAAAGATATCGGGCGCGCTGGTGCGAAGATGGGCATCCGTCAGAATGCCGTTGCCCGTCGCCAATCCAGCCTGCTGCGCCAGCGTGATCTCGGGCATTACACCGATGGCGCTGACAACGAGGTCGGCTTGAACCGTGCTGCCATCCGTGAGAATGACGCCGTCATCGGTGATTGCCGCAACGCCCCGGTCGAGATGAAAATCGACGCCTTCAGCCATGTGTCTGGCATGCAGCTTTTCGGCAAAGCGCGAGGGGACGGCGCGCCCCAGGATCTTGGGTGCTGCTTCAATGACGCTGACCGTAATGCCCTTGCCGCGAAGCACGGACGCAAGCTCCATCCCGATCAAACCGCCGCCGATGACAGCAACGTTCCGACCTGTTCTCGCATTGGAGAATATTGTTTCGGCGTCGGCATGGGTGCGGAAGTCGAACGCACGTTCGGCACCGGGGGAAGCAAGCCGTCTTGGACGCGCGCCGGTGGCAAGCAAAAGCTTTTCATAAGCGAGCACGCGCCCGTCGCTTAAAGCGACTGTGCGAGCATCGGTATCCAGATTCGAGGCCGACACGCCCTTGAGATAGTCGATGCCGGCGGCAGTCAGAGCGTCCTGGGCGCAGATCAATTTCATCTGCACGGCGCCACTCGTCGGCTTCGACAGCGGCGGTCGTTCGTAGGGCAGATGCGGCTCCGCACCGACCAGCGTGATGGACCCGGAATATCCCGCCTCCCGCAGAGCAAATGTAGCGCGCGCTCCGCATTCCCCTGCACCGATGATGACAATGCCGCTCATAAAGCTCTCCATAAAAAAAGGCCGGCGCTCGTGAGGAAGAGACGCCGGCCAGGGAGGATCAGTTCTGGTGGGCATACTCTGCCATGTTCGTTGGCGTGACCAGTTCGAACGGCACCATGACCTGCTTGTCGATGCTGTGGCCGCGAGCAAGGGCAACCGCCGCATCCATCGCACCGGCAGACTGCCCTTTGGCATTCTGGAACACCGTTACATCGAGATCGCCGTTCGCCATCGCAGCCAGGGCATCCTGCGTCGCGTCGATGCCGACAACGACGACGCTGTCCATCGACACACCGGCAGCCTTCAGCGCCTGGATCGCACCGATCGCCATTTCGTCATTATTGGCGAAGACCGCGTCGATCGGACGACCGGCGGTGATCCAGTTTGTCGTCAGATCCATGGCATTGGTGCGCGTCCAGGCGGCCGATTGCTCGTCGGCGATGGTCATGCCCTTGCAATCGCCTGCCGCGAGCGTTTCCTTGACCGACGAGGTGCGGTCGCGCGAGGCCTGATGCGCAAGGTCGCCCATCAGGATATAGGCCTGCGCATCGCTGGCCTTTCCATTCTTCTTGAGGATTTCGCAGGCAGCTTCCGCCCCCAGCCGTCCGGAGTCGATTTCCTTCGAGCCGACATAGGCCTGGTTCTCGGGAAGCTTATCGACATTATCAGGCTGCAGATTGAGATAGACGAGCGGAATGCCGGCTTTCTCAGCCGCTTCGCTGATGCCGGGCGCGGCCGACGTATCTGCCAGTGTGACGATGATCGCATCCACACCTGCGGCAATGAAGTTGTTCACCTGATTGAGCTGCTTGGAGACATCCGTCTGGGCATCCTCGATCTGCAGCGTGATGCCGCTCACCTGGGACGCCCTTGCGCTCAAACCTTCACGCAGCAGCGTCTGAAAATTGTTGTCGAAGCTCTGCATCGAGATGCCGATGGTCTCGGCCGAGGCAGCACTGGCCGTCAGGGCGGCCAGGACGGCCGCCACACAAAATGACTTCATGATTTCCTCCCATGGGTGCCGGGCCACCCGACATATTCCGGAAGCCGCTCAGGCCTGCAGCGATTGCGGGCTCAGGCGAGAGCCACGCGGACCTCCCCGTCGATCACTTCGGCCGGGTAGGTTTTCAGATTTTCGCAGGCGGGAAGCCTGAGCGCCCCGCCGGTGCGGTAGTCGAAGGCGCCGGAATGCTTGGGACATTCCACTTCGAAATCCATGACCAGCCCGTCCGCGAGATGGATTGCCTCATGGGTGCAGAGCCCAGCGGTGCAATAGACGCTGTCATCTGGTCCGCGGTAGATGGCATAGGTGCGGCTGCCGTGATCGAAACGGATGGCGCCTTCCTGTTCGATGTCCTCGAGTTTGCAGGCCGTGATCCAGCTCATTCGGCAGCTCCCTTGACTTCCATACCGGCCTTGCGGGCTGCGAGTTTTTCTTTGCGCCGCCGATACCGCTCCTGCATACGGGCTTCGCCTTCAGGCGAGCCGTCGTGCCAGGTGCCGAACCACTTATCGAGCGGGATCAGGGCATCGCCGTAATTCACCTCGAAATATTTGTGGTGCAGGTAATGCGCATAGGCATGGCTGTCGACCAGCTTGTCCTCGCCGATCTCCACCTTGTCGAAACCCACATGACCGGGAATGGCGCCGAAGCCCGCATAGTGCAATTGGTAGAGCATGAGGACCGGGTTGGATGGCAGGATCAGGTGATAGAAGGCCGTTCCGAGATAGAGCAGATGCTCGACCGGATGCATCGACAGCGACGACCAGGGCGATGGGTTGACCGAGTTATGGTGGACCGAGTGCACCCACTTGTAGAGGATGGGCGTATGGATGAGCCGATGGATGCAGAAGAAGTGAAACTCATGAATGATCGGCACGGCCAGCGCGACGATAGCAAGCGTCCAGGGATTCTCCGCAAAGCTCAGCCAAGGCGCGTAACCATTGGCATAGGCCCATAACATGGCAGCCTCGATCGCCGTCCAGATCGTCACGCCCGACAGGAAGGTACGCAGCATATTGTCGACGTTCTGGCGTTCGAACCAGAAGGCCTTGCTCTTCTGATCGGCTGGAAATTTTCCATTGTACTTGAAGCGGTTTTCCTGACGCTTCAGCACATAAAGATGCACCTCGAAGGCGCCGTAGAAGAACAGGACGCAGATTGCATTCACGGTGTAAAGCCAGGCAATCCAGCCGAAACCGATCGTTCGCATCGTTTCCATCGACGGAATCACGGCCCAGTAAGCGACAGCGGACGCTGCAAAGATCGCATTCCAGGGAAAGAAATAATGCGGCAGCCATTTCAGAACGGCCACGAGCCGCGGCGGAAAGACAAATAGCGGCGCGGTTTCGACGGGCTTGTTGGGCGCCCAGTCGCCGCGCTTGTTGCGCGTGCCGAATTTCAGATCATCCATTTCACTCTCCTCCGGGCGAAGCGGAAATCTCCCCTCCGCACAAGTCCTTTTGAAAGAGAGCGCCTGGTGCGCCTGATCCGGTGTCGCTCCTCTCGGCGCTCCGGCTCTCCTTCTTGCCTTGAAATTAGCAGGAGACCGTCGCGGCGCCGAAGCCATTCTTGATCAAATCAGATCAAAGCCCTTCCTTGGTAATGGTGATGAAACGGATGGGCGCCCGATCGGGCTCGATATCGGTCAGGCCGATGCGGCGCAGGACGAGATCGAGCGATCGCCGGGCCTGCGCTTCCGGCGCCTGGTCCAGCACCACATCCATGACATCATCCTGCAAGGCTTTGCGGGTATAGTCAGTCAGTTCATGGCCGACGAAGAAGATATCGCGCTCACGCGCATGACGGCGCAGCACGTCGATCAGCGCAGAGTTGGCGCCTCCGGCATTATAGAGGCCGGCAAGGTCCGGATAGATTTTCAGGGCAGAGAGCAGGAGTTCGGCACTGAAGTGCTCTTCATCAAGGCCGAAACCCAGCCATTGAAAGCTGGTAGCGCCGGGATGCTCCAGAAAATAATCGGAAAATCCGCGAATGCGATCGCGGTGCACCTGGTAGATCGGGTGGCAGATTGCGATGACAGGTCCCTGCCGACGGGCCATGCGGCTGATGAAAAGCGCAGCTGTCCGTCCGGCGGCATAGTTGTCGATGCCGACGAATTCACCGGAGCGTTCGGACGCGCGGGTGACGACGTGGACGACCGGCAATCCCTGGGCGATGACTTTTTCGACAGCGGCCTGGATCACGGGGCTGCGGGGCACCGCGAGGATCAGGCCGGCGCGCGGCAGATCGGTCGACAGGATGCGACGAGCAATCTCCTCCGGCTTCATCTCCTCGGTGAAGCTGCGATGTACGACGACCAGCGGGTCGAGGGTTGCGGCAATTCGCTCGAACGCCTTGGAAAGCCGTTGATAAAAGGTCGTCTCGGGACGGACCATCAGCACTTCGATGCGTAACAGGCCGCGATGGGTATCGGGAAGCGTTCGCGGGTAATCCAGGCTGCGCGCGGCGATGATGACCTTCTCGACCAGTTCGGGACGAACCCCGCCACGGCCGTTCAGCACCCGTTCGACGGTGGCGGTTCCCACACCCGCCTGACGGGCGATATCCCGATAGTTCGGCTTGCTCACTGCTCTGTCCCCAATCGCCGAAGGCTGCATCGTCAAAGACGCTTTTCCTGCAATATCCATGACTTAGGAATCGGGAGCAATCCAGATCGCCTTTCGAGACGCACAGAAATGCTCTCTCGGAAACTACGCGATTGAATTTTCTGAGATCTAAATATTAAGTTGGACCGCAAATCCATGAATCCCACGTCGCATCCTCATGCGACTCCAGATTGGCCGTTCATCCAAAAGTATCCCATCCCATGAGCCTTGAATCCGTCCGCGCCTTCTTCGCAGCCAACGCTCCCGACATCGCCATCATCGAAACGACCGGGAGTTCGTCGACCGTCACGCTCGCGGCCGAGGCGCATGGCGTCGAGCCCGCGCAGATCGCCAAGACGATCTGCCTTCGCGTCGGCGACCGCACCATGCTGATTGTGGCGAGCGGCACTTCGCGTCTCGACAACAGGAAGTTCAAGGATGCCTTCGGCGGCAAGGGGCGCATGCTCGATGCCGAAGAGGTGCTGGCGGTGACGAGCCATCCGGTCGGCGGGGTCTGCCCCTTCGGCCTGCCTGCGCAGCTGCCTGTCTATTGCGATGTGTCGCTGAAGCAGTTCGATGAAGTCGTGCCGGCCGCCGGTTCGACCAATTCTGCGGTGCGTATTTCGACCGGCCGGCTGGCGGAAATCACCGGAGCCGAATGGGTCGACGTCTGCCAGTAGCAACGCACAACTTCACAGAGCGGAAAGAATACCTATATTAGCCCATGACATGCCGTTGAGCGCATGACAGGAGGTTTGAAAATGCCCAGTGCCGTTTCGCGTTTTGCCAGGATCGCGGCGATTGCCGTTCTTGCAGGCGCTACCGTTTTTGCTTCGATCGGTGATGCCGATGCGCGCCGCGCAGGCAGCTTTGGTGGATTCGGAAGCCGCGGCACGCGCACATTCAGCGCGCCTCCTGCCACCAGCACCGCCCCCGCCCCGGCTGCGCCCATTGAACGCTCGATGACACCCCGCCCGCAGACGACCGCGCCCTATAACACGCAACAGCCCGGTTATGCCCAGCAGCGCCCCGGCTTTTTCGGCGGCTTCGGCCGTTCGATGATCGGCGGTCTGATTGCCGGCGGTCTTCTCGGCATGCTGCTCGGCCACGGTTTCGGTGGCGGCTTCGGCTTCCTCGGCATGCTGCTGCAGATCGCGCTGATCGTCGGAGCGATCATGCTTGCGATGCGCTTCTACGCCAATCGCCGCCAGCCGTCCTACGGCGCAGATGGCCAGAGCTATAGCGGACCGCAGTCCTACAACATGTCGCCGGCCAATGGCGGTTCGACCTTCCATATTCCGGCCATCGGTTCGGGCTCCGGCTCCCAGCAGCGGAGCAATGCACGCCCGAGCGATGAGATCGGCCTTGCCCAGGCGGATCTTGATCAGTTCGAGGAATTGCTGACCAAGGTTCAGACCGCCTATGGTGCGGAAGATTATGGTGCGCTGCGCCGCCTGACGACACCGGAAGCCATGTCCTACCTTGCCGAAGAGCTTGGCGAGAACGCCACCAACGGCGTCCGCAACCAGGTTACCGACGTCAAGCTGCTGCAGGGCGACATCGCCGAAGCCTGGCGTGAGAATGGTCAGGAATATGCGACGCTGGCGATGCGCTATTCCTCGATCGATGCGATGGTCGAGCGCAACAGTGGCCGCCTCGTCTCGGGCGACGACCGCCGCCCGAGCGAAAGCACCGAGATCTGGACCTTCGTGCGCAAGTCCGGCGCCGACTGGAAGCTTGCCGCCATCCAGGGCACCGGCCAGCGCGCCGCTTAGTTCACAGAGACGGGTTTGGAGCGCATACGGGACACCGTTTCGCGCTCCGCCCGCTTGCAGCGCATCGGCGGCAGGCCGCGATCCATCAGATCCATATCCTCCAGCACCATATCGCCCATTTTCTTGAAGGCGCTGTCGAGCGCACCGGCGCGATGCGCCGAGCGGATAAAACCCTTGAGGCTGCGCACAGCATGGTCTGAAGGCAGCGGCTCCTGCGGATAGACATCGCTTGCCGCAACGATATGGCCGGAGGCGACGGCGGCCATCAGCGCATCGAAATCCACCACATCGGCACGGCTGAGCAGGATGAAGGCGGCGCCCCTTCGCATGCTGGCGAAGGCATCCGCGCCGAGGAAGCCCCTGTTTTCGCTGGTGACGGAGGCGACGACAAAAACAAAGTCGCTCTGCGTCAGCACGTCGCTCAGGCTCGCCGGTTCCACGCCGCTTTCCTCCAGGATCGAACGTGGCATCCAGGGATCGAACACCCTGATTCTGGCCTTGAAGCCAGACAGGATCCGCCGCAGTGCCTTGCCGAGATCACCAAAACCGATGATGCCGATCTCGGAGCCCGATATCAGCCGGGCGCTGGTATTGCCTTCGCCGCCCCAAAGTTCATTTCCCTCCCGGAAAGCCACATCGGCATCGACGATGCCGCGCGCGAGGCTCAGCGCAAAGCCGAGGCCGATTTCCGCCACCGGCTCTGCAAACACCTGCCCGGTCGTCACCACATGGATGCCGCGCTGGAAGAGGATGTCGTAGGGCATGTTGTTGAGAAGATTGCTCTCGACATTGAGGATCGAGCGGAGCTGCGGCATACGATCAAGCGTCTCCGCCGACAGCGGAGGCTGGCCGATGATGTAGCGTGTCCTGCAGAGGATATCATCGCCAAGGCCGGCGATATCATCGGCATCGGCCTCTACGATCTCGTATTTCGCGTTGAGTTCGTCGCGCGCCTTGTCGCTGAAAATCAGGTCCAGCGTGCGTGGCTCCGGCGCGCTGATCGCCAGCGGCCTTTCGATATTCGTCATGGGATCCTCCTCAAGATGCGGCGGCTCTCGCCTTCGCAAGATGATTGATAATCCGGTTGAGCGCCCCTTGTGAAGTCGCCTTTCAAAAAGGCAATTGCATACGATATAAGCAATTGAAATTCCTATCTATTCCCGTAGTTTTCGTTGACGGCAAAATCTCACTGGACTAGCTTGGTGATGCGACTTGAAACCGTGCCTGAGGTGTCGGCAGCCGCGGGATCTAAAAACTCAGAGGGAATTCCATAATGAAATCAATCTTCAAAAGCGGCGCTCTTGCGCTTGCCGCCGCGGCGCTTCCGGCAGTCGCCTATGCCCATACCGGCATCGGCGAAACGGCCGGCTTTGTGCACGGTTTCAGCCATCCGATTTCCGGCCTCGATCATTTCCTTGCCATGATCATGGTCGGTATCCTCGCTTTCCAGCTTGGTGGCCGGGCCGTCTGGGCCGTGCCGACGACCTTCGTGCTCGTCATGGCACTTGGCGGCGCTCTTGGCATCGCCGGCATCAACGTACCCCTCGTTGAAATAGGCATCGCGCTTTCCGTCATCGTGCTCGGCGCGATCGTTGCGCTGAACATCCGCGCCTCCACGGCTGTCGCGATGGGTATCGTCGGCCTGTTTGCGATCTTCCATGGCCATGCGCACGGCGCCGAAATGCCTGAAAACGCCGGAGGCGCTGCCTATGCCGCGGGCTTCATGATCGCCACCGCCCTGCTGCACGTAGCCGGCCTCGGTCTCGGCTTCCTGATTGCCCGCTTCGGCGAGCGTCAGGGCGCCTTCGTCATTCGCACCGCAGGCGGCCTTGCTGCCGTTGCCGGCGTCGGCATCCTGGCCGGCCTGATCTGAGGTTCGCGCCCCTTTCGACTAGTTTATCCGAGATTGAACTCCCGACAGATGCTCGTCTGCCGGGCGTTTTATCTTTAAGAAGCTTGACTTAAATCAATTCCAGGCGTGCGGTGTCCGTCTATTAAAAAGGCGGACCATCGAAGCATGCATCCAAATTGCCGCAGCCCCGCCTGCGCAATTGCAGCACAAATGCGAAAGTCTGTATAGTGATTTCAGAAATTTCTGAAATCACAGACGCAACGGAAACAACAATGAACCTTCCGCCTCTCGTACAGTCCTTCGTTCTGCACTTCGGTGAAATGGGCTCCCGCTGGGGAATCAACCGTACGGTCGGCCAGATCTATGCCCTGCTTTATGTCTCGCCCTCGCCGCTTTGCGCCGAAGAGATCGTCGATGCACTCGGCATATCGCGCTCAAACGTCTCCATGAGTCTGCGCGAACTGCAGGCCTGGAACCTGGTGCTGCTGCGCCACAAGCCGGATGACCGGCGCGACTTCTTCACCACACCCGACGATGTCTGGCTGATCCTCAGAACGCTTGCCGAAGAGCGCAAGAAGCGCGAGGTCGATCCGACGCTGTCGATGCTGCGCGAGATCCTCATGCAGCGCCCGGCAAGCGAGGCCGAACGCCATGCGCAGGAGCGCATGAGCGAGATGCATACGCTCATCGAACAGCTGACGCACTGGTATGAAGACGTAAAACAACTTGAAACAGAAAGACTTGCAACGCTACTCTCGCTGGGCGCGAAGGTGACCAAACTTCTGGAGGCCAAGGACAAGGTCGTTTCGCTTGGCCGCCGCCGTCCCAATCCTGCCAACAAGAGCTAGCGCCATGAGCAGTGCTTTCTTCGACGCGAGAGATCGGCAAATGGCGGGGGCGCCCGCCCGCGAGGCCGCGGCACGCAAGCCGAGCGGGACCAAAAGCCGACTGCGCAGCGCCGCAATGTTGCAGGCATTCGCGGCCGCGCTCTGGATTCCGCAGGCAGGTCTGCTCGCATGGTCCGTCGGCCGGCTCGCCGATGGCGGCGGCCTTGCCGATATCCTCTGGCCAGCGGTCTTCGTATTGCTGCTCGGCATCGTCAAAAGCTGTCTCGATGCGGCTGGCGGCCGCCTTGCCTTCCGCGCAGCACGAGCCCAACTCAGTAAAAAGCGCGTTGCCGCAGTAGAGCTGCTTGCCCGCCTTTCGCCAGTCGATGCCGGCCGCCCTGCATCCGGCGAGGCCGCCAGCGTGCTCGGCGAACAGGCCGAGCAGATCGTGCCCTATCTCTCCCGTTTCCAGCCGGCGCGGATGAAGGCGAGCCTCGTGCCCCTCGCCATCCTCGCCTGCATTTTTCCGATCTCCTGGATCGCTGCGCTCGTCCTGCTGTTTGCAGCGCCACTCATTCCGATCTTCATGGCATTGATTGGCTGGCGGGCGCAGGCTGCAAGCGAAAAGCAGCTTGTCGCAACGGGCGGCCTCAACGCTTTCCTGCTCGATCGCCTGCGCGGGCTTGCAACGATCCGCTCGCTCGATGCGGTCGATGCCACGGCACTCCGGCTTCGCGCCGAAGCAGAATCACTGCGTACGCGCACCATGGCAGTGCTGAAGATCGCCTTCCTGTCCTCGGCCGTACTCGAACTCTTCTCGGCGCTCGGCGTGGCGATGACCGCCGTCTATGTCGGCTTCAGCCTGCTCGGCGAAATCCGGTTCGGCGCCTGGTCCGGCGGTCTCGACCTTTCGCAGGGCCTGTTCGTATTGCTGCTCGCACCTGCCTTTTTTGAGCCGTTGCGTGAACTCTCGGCCGTCTGGCATGACCGCGCCTCAGGCGAGGCTGCGCTGAAGGCGCTGGATGGGCTGGCTGCCGGGGGCATGGTGCTCCCCGATCAGCAGAATGCCGAGGTTACTGCCGCCGCCGAAGCCTTCGATATACGCCTGGAAAATGTCGGCTTCCGCTATAGGCCTGAGCAGGGACCGATCTTCGACACATTCAACCTCGGTATCGCCGCCGGCGAACACGTGGCACTGCTCGGCGCCAGTGGTACCGGCAAATCGACCCTCCTGTCACTGATCGCGGGCCTGGCGCCCTGCAATGAAGGCCGGGTTCTGATCGGCGGCGCGAACGCGGATCGCGGCAAAATGGCCTGGATCGGCCAGAAGCCGCATATTTTCGCGGGCACCATTGCCGGCAATATTGCGCTCGGCAGACCCGGCATCAAAAAGACAGACGTCTCCAGGGCACTCGATCTCGCAAAGCTTGGCGGCGTCGCACAGGCCTATGGCCATCGCCCGCTCGGCGAGGCCGGCATCGGTCTTTCGGGCGGCGAGGCACTGCGGCTTGCTATCGCGCGGGCTGCCTGCGATCCAAATATCCGCATCATCCTTGCCGACGAACCGACCGCCCATCTCGATGCCCAGACGGCTGCCGAGATCACCGAGAGCCTGCTCGCGCTCGCAAAAGGGCGCACGCTGATCGTCGCGACACACGATCCGCTGCTTGCAGCACGCGTGCGCCGCACCATCCGCCTCGATGCGGATCGTGTTCAGGAGGCTGCCGAATGACCTCTTTCCTCAACGATATCAAGCCGATCTTGCGTCTCTTCATGCAGACACGCCGCAAGGAGCTGCTGCTCGGCGCCGCATTGTCGGCTGCGACCGTCACGGCTGGTATTGCGCTGCTCGGCCTTTCCGGCTGGTTCATCACTGCGACCGCGCTTGCAGGTCTTTCGGCAACCGTTGCCGCGACCTTTGACGTCTTTGCACCATCGGCCAGCATTCGTTTCCTTGCCATCCTGCGCACCGCGGCACGCTATGGCGAACGGCTGACAACTCATAATGCAACGCTTGCTGTGCTTGCTGCCCTTCGCGAACGTCTGTTCCGCGGCTGGGCCGCCGCCGGCGCAGCACGCGCGCTTCTCAGCCGGCCGGCCCGGGTGCTTTTCCGCCTGACGGCCGATATCGATGCGCTGGATTCGCTCTACCTTCGCGTTCTCGTGCCGGCAGCCGTGGCAGTCGGCGCGGCACTCGTTGCCAGCGTCACGCTCGGGCTGATGCATCCGCTGTTCGGCCTGCTCTTCGGCCTTTGTCTCGTTTTGACGGGGCTTGGCCTGCCACTCGCTGCCGGCCGGCTGGCGTTGAAGAACGCGCGCCGCCGCGCTTACGGCATTGAAACCATCCGGTCCCGGACCATCGATCTCGTTGCCGGGCAGACCGATCTTCTCATGGCGAACCGGCTTGCCGCACAGAAGCAGGCCATCGTCGCCGCTGACGCCTATACCGCAAAGGCCGACGACCGGTTGAATCGCATCGAGAGCGGCGTGACCTTCGGCTTCGGCCTTTTCTCTACCGCCCTGCTGGTCGCGTCTCTGCTGATCGTGGCCATGCTGATGCGGACCGGCGCGATCACCGCGCCTGTTGCCGCGCTCGGCGTGCTCGTCGCCTTCGCCGCAACCGAACCTTTCGCCGCATTGCGCCGCGGCGCCCTGGAATTCGGTAGGACGATGCTGGCGTCCAAACGCGTCGCGCCACGTCTTTCGGCCGTCGAAGCAGACCTCACGCCAAAAGCTCCGGCTCATGAGCTTGCCTTCGCGCTCCAGGATATCACCGTCGCACATGACGGGGCGACACGGCCGGCATTGAGCAACGTGACACTCGAGTTGCGCCGCGGCGAACACATCGCCGTGGTCGGCAGCAGTGGCGCCGGCAAATCGACCCTGCTCTCACTGCTTTCAGGCGAATTGCCGCCGGCTGCCGGCGTGGCCGCAGCACTCGATACAACCTTGCTCACCCAGCGGACCGAGCTTTTCCAGGATACGCTGCGCGGCAACCTGCTGCTCGCGGCAGCCGGTGCCGATGACGATCAGCTGCGCGGCGCGCTCGCCGCTGCCGGCCTGCTTGCCGATGTCGACGCGTTGCCATCAGGTCTCGATACGCTACTCGGCGAAGGCGGCATGGGGCTTTCCGGCGGCCAGTCACGCCGGCTGGCGCTCGCGCGTCTCTTCCTGCGCGATACGCCGCTCTGGCTGCTCGACGAGCCGACCGAGGGACTCGACGGTCGCACCGCGCGTGACGTGCTGCATCGCCTCGCGCTGAGAGCCGAAGGCCGCGCACTTGTCATCGCCACGCATATCCGCCGTGAAGCGGTACTCGCAGACCGCATTGTCGTCATCGAGGACGGCCGCATCACAGAATTTTCGCGCCGTGGAGAGGCGGCGTTCGAAAAGACGCTCGACCGGCTTCGGCCGGATTGAGCGAACAGGCATACCCTGCATGGCCGGCCGGCCATGCAGAACTCTTGATACCCCGTGGGACCGTGGGAGAAAGACAATGGAACTAGACATCGTAGCGCTGTCGCGCTTCCAATTCGCGCTGACCGCGCTTTATCACTTCCTGTTCGTGCCCTTGACGCTTGGCCTTTCCGTGCTGCTTGCCATCATGGAAACGACCTATGTCATGACCGGTCGCCAGATCTGGCGGCAGATGACGAAATTCTGGGGCACGCTCTTCGGCATCAATTTTGCCATCGGCGTCGCGACCGGCATCGTCATGGAATTCCAGTTCGGAATGAACTGGAGCTATTACAGCTATTATGTCGGCGATATCTTCGGTGCGCCGCTGGCGATCGAAGGCCTGATGGCCTTCTTCCTCGAAGCGACTTTCGTCGGCCTTTTCTTCTTCGGCTGGGACAAGCTGTCGAAGGTCGGCCATCTGGTCGCCACCTGGGCGGTGGCGCTTGGTTCGAATTTCTCGGCACTCTGGATCCTTGTCGCCAATGGCTGGATGCAGAACCCTGTTGGTTCGGCGCTCAATCCGCAGACGATGCGTATGGAGATAACGAGCTTCTTCGACGTGATTTTCAACCCCGTCGCCCAGGCGAAGTTCGTCCACACGGTTTCAGCGGGTTATGTCTGTGCCTCGATCTTCGTGCTTGGCGTTTCTGCCTGGTACCTGCTCAAGGGCCGGCATATCGAGCTTGCCAAGCGCTCGATGACGGTTGCCGCATCCTTCGGCCTCGCCTCGGCGCTGTCGGTAGTCGTGCTCGGTGACGAAAGCGGTTATCTCGCCACCGAAAACCAGAAGATGAAACTCGCTGCGATCGAAGCCATGTGGAAGACGGAGCCCGCTCCGGCCGCCTTCACCGCCTTCGGCTTCCCGGATCAGGAAGCGCGCGAAACACATTTCGCCGTCCATATCCCCTGGGTCATGGGCCTGATCGGCACCCGCTCGCTGACGACGGAGATCCCCGGTATCGACACGCTGGAACAGCAGGCCGAGACCCGCATCCGTGACGGCATCAAGGCCTATGATGCGCTGATGCAGATCCGCTCTGCGCCGGCCCAGGATCAGGTTGCCCGGGAAGTCCGCACCTCCTTCGAGGATCTCGGCCACGATCTCGGCTATGCCCTGCTCCTGAAGCGCTATGTCGATGATCCGCGCCAAGCGACCGATCAGCAGATCACCCAGGCCGCGCGTGATACCATCCCGCATGTGCCGACGCTCTTCTGGTCGTTCCGCATCATGGTCGGCCTCGGCATGTTCTTCATCGTGCTGACAGCAACCTTCTTCTGGCTGTCGGCCCGCCGACATCTGGACAAATATCCGCTGCTCCTGCGCATCGCGGTATTTGCCATCCCGCTGCCGTGGGTGGCGATCGAACTCGGCTGGATCGTCGCCGAGTTCGGCCGTCAGCCCTGGGTAATCGAAGGCGTACTGCCGACGGCCGTCGCCGTCTCCAGCCTCGGCGCCAGCACGGTGCTGCTGACAATCATCGGCTTTGCCGTGCTCTACACAACGCTGATCATCATCGAGATGAAGCTGATGCTGAAGGCAATCCAGCAAGGACCGGAACCAGACCACGAGCCGGAAGCAAAGCTTGTTTCCGAAACCCTCGTTCCAGCCGCGGAGTGAACCGTCATGATCCTTCACGAACTTATCGATTATGAAACCCTGCGCATCATCTGGTGGGTGCTGCTCGGCGTGCTCCTGATAGCCTTCGCCACCTCCGACGGCTTCGACCTTGGCGTCGGCACGCTCCTGCCCTTCGTTGCCAGGAACGATACGGAACGCCGTATCGCTATCAATACAATCGGCGCCACCTGGGAAGGCAACCAGGTGTGGCTCATCCTCGGCGGCGGCGCCATCTTCGCCGCCTGGCCGCCGCTCTATGCGGTCTCCTTCTCGGGCTTTTATCTGGCGATGTTCGCAATTCTGCTTGCGCTCATCCTGCGCCCGGTCGCTTTCAAATACCGCTCCAAGCGCGAGAGCCCTCGGTGGCGCAGCAATTGGGACTGGGCACTCTTCGTCGGCGGTTTCGTGCCGTCGCTGATCTTCGGCGTTGCCGTCGGCAATGTGCTGCAGGGCGTGCCCTTCCGCTTCGCGAACGACATGCGCATCTTCTATGAAGGCTCATTCTTCGCGCTTCTGAACCCCTATGCCCTGCTCTGCGGCCTGCTCTCCGTCGCCATGCTGGTCATGCACGGCGGCGCATGGCTGGTGCTGAAGGCAACGGGACCGGTTGCCGAGCGCGGTCGTCGCTATGGCAGCATCGCGGCACTCGCCGTCATCGTGCTCTTCGCGCTCGGCGGCCTGTTCCTCTGGATGGGTGTCGGGGGTTATCGCATCACCAGCGATATCAACCCGATCGGACCGTCGAACCCGCTTTTGAAGACCGTGACGCCGGAAGGCGGTGCATGGCTTGCCAATTACCACACCTATCCCTGGATGATCGCAGCACCGATTCTAGGCTTCCTGGGAGCAGGTGCGGCATTCCTTGCCATGCGGGTCCGCCGTGAGGTCGCAACGCTGCTCTTCAGCGACCTCGCGATAACAGGCATCATCTCGACGGTCGGTCTTTCGATGTTCCCGTTCATCCTGCCCTCCTCGCTCGATCCAAGGGCGAGCCTGACGGTCTGGGATGCGTCGTCCAGCCACCTGACGCTGTTCATCATGCTGGTGGCCACGGTCATCTTCCTGCCGATCATCTTTGCCTATACCACCTGGGTCTACAAAGTACTGTGGGGCAAGGTCGACGAGAAGAGCGTCACCGACAAGAACAGCCACGCTTACTGAGGAGACGAAACGATGTGGTATTTCGCATGGATTCTCGGCCTGCCGCTGGCAGCCGCTTTCGCCGTCCTCAACGCCATGTGGTACGAACTGGTGGATGACGAAGCCAAGAAAAAGGCGTCGGGAGAACGTAGGTAAAAGCAAAGGGCGCGGTTCACATCGCGCCCTTTCCTTTCTCAGCTCATCGCGATCGGCATGTCGCTTTCAGGCGAGTCGGTTCTGCGACCGCTCCGCAAGCTCGACGATGATGCCATCCGGATCACGGACAAACGCGATCCTGTTCAACATCTCGGAATGGACCGCAAAACGCGGCCGTTCCTTGATTTCTACACCCGCCGCTTCCAGCCGGGCGAAGGTTTCTTCGACGTTTTCGAAATGGAAGGTTATGTGCTTGACGCCGGCCGTTCCATCTTGAAGGTCGACAGCTCTTGCGGCACCGCCAGGCGGCGCAAAAACCTCCAGCATGCCACCGCCGGCGTCGAGAAAGGCGACCTGCATGCCGTCAGGCATCTGCTTGCGCAGATGCAGTTTCAGGCCGAGCAGACCGCAATAGAATTCGATCGCACGGTCCATATTGCTGACCGTCATGCCGATATGTTCGAATGATCTCAGCATGATCTTTGCCCTAAAAGACGCCGTTCTTCTTCCGGAAGCCAGGAACGGTAAAGCGGATGATCGGCAGCAATCGGCATCGGCGTCGGCTGGCCGGTACGCTGCGAATGATAGGCGGCAGTCACCAGCTCCAGGGAGTTGCGCGCATCCTGCAAGGTCACCGGCGGATCGCGGTCCTCGATGATCGCCTGATGGAAGAGCTCAAACTGGCGCGTATAGCCGTCTTCCTTCACTTCGTAGGCGGCAAGCGCGGCGTCGATACGGGCCTGATGCTCGCCTGTCCCGGCGATGAAGGTCCAGGGGTCGCGGCCCATCGTGTAGGGTTCCAGAATGCTCTCGGCGACGAGATCGCTGAAACAGAAGCGCAGCCTGGAGATTTCCTTGCGGGAGCCGAGCGTCATGGAGAGCGTGGCGAGCGACCCGTTTTTCATCTTCACCGACAGCGAGGCCGTATCCTCGACCTCGATCGGATTGACGAGCGTCGCACCGTAGGAAAACACCTCGGCGCAGGGGCCGTGCACATAGTTCAACATGTCATGGGCGTGGATCGCATGGCCGAGCAGGCCGCCGCCGAGTTCCGTCGCCCATTTGCCGCGCCACGGCACCGCATAATAATCCGGTCCACGCCACCAATGCGTTTCGATTGTGGTGAGGAACGGCTTGCCGGCGAGGCCGCGCTCGATCAACAGCTTCAGCTTCTGCAAGCCGCTGCCATAGCGATACTGGAAGATCGGCATCAGCTTGCGGCCGTTCGACCGAGCGAGGATGCGCGCCATCTCATCCACTTCGGCAATCGAACCGAAGAGCGGCTTTTCGCAGATCACATGCTTGCCACTCTCGATCGCCTTTCTGCACAGCTCGAAATGCGAACTCGGCGGCGTGGCGATATCGATGACATCGAGATCGTCGCGAGCAAAGAGCAAATCCGTATCCTGCGTATATTCGGGAATCCTGTGCTCTTCGCAGAGCGCCTTGCCGCGATCCGCGTCGAGGGAGCAGAGAACGGGAACCTCGAAGAGATCGCTGTTCCAGCTGAAGCCTGTCAGATGCCGTTCGGCAATGCCCGCGCCGAGAACGCCAACGCGCAGTTTCCGTGTCATGATGTTTTCCTTAGCGGGTACCGATGCGGGCTGCCTTCGTCTGTGCTTCGAGCGACAGGCGGCAAACCTCGTAAACGTGGCTCTGCGTCATCGCCGTTTCGCTGCGGTTGCGTACATCGGCTGCGAAGGCATCGAAATAGTCGAGCTTCTCGCTGCTGCAATCGATATGCGTCATCTCCTTGCCGTTGACGAGGAAGAGGTGATCCTTGCCGGGGCGGCCGGCGATATCGATATATTTGCGCAATTCAATATAGCCCTCGGTGCCGAGGATGGTCAGGCGTCCGTCACCCCAGGTCGGCAGCGCCTCCGGCGTGAACCAGTCGACGCGGACATAACCGCTTGCCTTGTCCGAGCGCAGCAGCACGTCGCCGAAATCCTGGAAAGCCGGTTTTTCCGGCATGCCGAAATTGCCGATCGAGCTGGCGACCACCTCGCCTGTCGTCGAGCCGGTATAGAAAAGGAACTGGTCGACCTGGTGCGAGGCGATATCGACGATGATGCCGCCGAAGGCTTCCGGGTCAAAGAACCAGTCCGGCCGCGTCGGCAACTGCAGCCGGTGCGGCCCCGTGCCGAGCGTCTGGATGACCTTACCGATTGCCCCTTCCTTCACCAGCTTGCCGGCCTTGACCGCGGAGCGCACGCAATGGCGCTCGGAAAAGCAGATGGAGAAGATCTTGCCGGTCTCGGC
>Ga0102589_1000569_pt1 | contig 69860 bp, 70 predicted proteins | sample AraplaMF_Col_mLB_FD_76858 | JGI IMG/M metagenome (GOLD analysis project Ga0102589, IMG submission 76858) | Arabidopsis root microbial communities from the University of North Carolina, USA - plate scrape MF_Col_mLB | ecosystem: Host-associated > Plants > Roots > Endosphere | place: USA...
TTGAAAAAGGGATTGCTAAGAAAGTAGGATTGCATTTTTCAAATAACCCCAGGTCAAGTAAACAACAATCTGATGTATTAATTGCATGTGGAGATTTTTTCTTTCATATCCCACCTTTAAAAGAAGACTTTAAACTTCTTCCACATTTAGGCGTATTAGAAAATTCTCATCGAAACCCAAAAGTATCTATGTCTTTAAGCTATGCTAAAAAAATTCTGCATCATTACTTAGGCATCGTAAAGGTTAAAACGAATAGCGATTTGAAGATTGGATATAACCATCGAAGAAATAACCCCGGGCAACAATTCAGACCTTCAGCATTTTTAAGTAATTCGACGTTTACATTTCCAAGTGAACCAATACGTAAAAACAAAGGCAAATTTGATAAATAATCATATTTTGATACAAAGTTACAAAAGAAATAAATATATCAAATGGGAATCCAATATATACCTAGATAATAGGTTCTATATTGATTCCCATTTTTAATTATAGGATATGTTTATCAATTAATTGAACAAGTTCCCCTATTTCAGGCTTACTTACTTGCGCTGTAGCCCCTACTTGATCACCTTTGTGTTTTAAGCTATCAGTAATTAATGAAGAGAAAATGATAATTGGTAACTCACTTAATACCTTATCTTCTCTTATTTTCTTTGTTAAGTGATGTCCATCCATTTGAGGCATTTCGATATCAGTAATGATTAACTTTACAAAATCAGTTAATTTCTTTCCATCGTTAATATTGCTTGAAATATCTTCAAATAGATCTTTACCATTTTCAAAGAATAATGTATTTACATATCCTGCTTCTTTTAAAGTATCTTTAATTAAAGTTCTTAGTAAAGGTGAATCTTCGGCAATATAAATAGGCTTCTTTGATACTTCTCTTTGATCTAGATTATTTAATTTTTTCTTTGAAATAGCAGTTTCTTCATTTATTTCGACTACCATTTTCTCAAAGTCTAATAAAAGAATCATTTCACCTTTATGCTTTACAACACCAGTAATTTGCGTTTCTAAACCTTGATACATTTCATTAGGCTTTTCAATCTGAGCCCATGAAATACGGTGAATTTGAGAAACGGTGTGAACATGGAATACCATTTTCGTTTTATTAAACTCTGTAACGATATATTTATCGTACGCCGGCTCATTTGATGGTGGAAAACCGATCGCATCCGCCACATTAATAACAGGTAATACTTCACCTCTCAGTTCGATAATGCCCTCAACATTTGGATGAGATCTAGGCACTGGTGTAATTGGTAAAGGATTAATGATTTCACGTACTTTTATTACATTAATCCCAAATTTACTTTGGCCAATTGTAAATTCTACGATTTCTAATTCATTTGTACCGCTGTCCATTAAAATTCCATGATTTTGTTCCATGACAGTCAACCTTCCCTATTCTGAATTTATTTATAAATACTAATCAAATTGATATTTTATAATATAAACCACTCATTCTAACCATTTCGTTTTAAAATAGTAGATTCAAGAAATACATACTATTCACTTAAATAATCGGTTTATTTCGGTACTTTTTTAATAGAAATAGAAATAAAAGTTTAATAGTTTGGTGATACTCTACTCATCTAGATTAAAAATTACATACTCAATTCTATTTCAATAGGAATTACTGCCTATTTGATATAAATGAAAGTTATTTTCTCACCAATTGTACTAGCCTTTCATAAGGTAGTAATAGGAGGTGATTCATATGTTTGAAAATAATAATATGGAAGACATTATACGATATCTTGCTGGTTTCCTAGTTTCACTTCAATTATTATTAAAATCATTTGGATTTGAATTTCTTAACAATGAGCAAATTGATGCAGTCGTTAATGTAGCGTCCTTTTTATTTATTTTATATTTTGGTGCAAAACATAATTATCTTGGTAAAAAAGGACAAGCTCAAAAAGCTTTATTGCAGGAAGCTGGATTAGAGAAATCAAAGAAAACAAAATAAATTTAGATTCGTTTACTTAAGAGAGTAGTTTCACCTTCACTCTCTTTTTTTATATCGCTAGCCAGTTTTCACTAAAAAAACAACAAGTAACACGAACAGTAGCTAATATTTTCAAATTTCATTCTAATATTCTCTATTTTTCACCATTTACTGATTCAAATTTTAAGAATCGTTTGTACTTTGTTAAAGATTGTAGAATTATTTTAAAACGTATTAGTAGGAAAATTTTAACTGTTTATTGAATCTTCTTAAAACACATATTTTTCAGGAGGATTAAAAATGTCAGTAATTTTAACAAGTAAGGACATTTCTAAAAAGCTAAAAATTGGAAAATCTCTAGTAAGAGAAATTAGTAAACAATTAGAAAAAGAAGCTTATCAGTTTACTAAAAATCAAAATACACGAATTTACTCAGAAAAAGATTTCACATTGATTCAAACCGTGCTAGAGAATTATAACAAACACCAAAATCTTCCTTTAGCCGTTCAATACGGTTTAGAAATCTACCAACAAAATGCAGAAGAAACGTATGAAGAAGTTCCTTTACTCCAACCATCTAACGTAGTAGCTATTCACATTAAAACAGATTCAAATTATAATGACCATTCTGGTCAGATTGATGATTCAATATATACGAAAGAAGTCGATAACAAGAATGAAAATTCTTTAAACAATATTGATACCGTTAATCCAATCGTCCAAACTTTACATAATGTCAAAGTTGATGTTGATCATATCGAGGCTATTCCAAATGTTGTTGATAGCACTATTCAACATGAAGTACTTTCAAGTAGTCTTGACAACGCAGTTCAAAACGGAGTTACTTCCAATCATATACAAACCTTAGATCACATCGAGCCTCCTTCTAATCTTGATAAAATTGTTGTTGGAATAGAAGTTTCTTCAACTAGAGAAGAAGTTGTTGAGGAAATTGTTTCAAAATCTTCAAGTAATGAGGAAGTTGATAACCAAATCTCTTCTATTAACCTAGCTGAACAAGAACAGCCTCAACATGATCTCATACAGAATTCGATAGAGAAGGTAGATTTATCTAGTGATGACATTAATGAAGCAATTCATAATGAAGCTTCCGAACATTCGCATCATGCTCTATTTAATAAGACAGATATACATCAAATTGAAATGCAAGCAAATTCGCATAAATTAACTAAAATCAATGAAGAACCTAATTCTAATCAAGTTATGTTTGAAGAATTCATGTCCCAAATATCAAATTTAGCTACACAAAATGAGTTAATTTTGCAGCAAAATCAAACGTTAATTCAACAAAATCTTTTGAAAGATCAAAAGCTTGAAAAGATACTGCACTCTGTTGAAGAAAAAAGCGATGAACTTCAAGAACTGGCATCGGTTATTGAAGAAAAAGATGAAAAACTTGAACAAATGTTTGAGGAGATTCAAGTTAGAGAAGTTAGCCGTGATGCACAACTAATGAGAGTGATTAGAGAAATGCAAGAAACTAAAAAAATGGTTGCTGCTTCAAAAGAAAAAGATTGGAAAAGCTCATTAAAATCATTTTTTATAAAACCGAAAGCAATTAAATAAGGATAAAAAAAAGAGAAGGATTCTCCTTCTCTTTTATTCTTCGGTAGCCTCTTCTTCCATATGATAAGCTGGTAATAATATATGAACTTCTGTACCTTTTCCTTCTTCACTTAAATATTCTATCGTACCTTTATGAGCTTCAATGATACTAAAGGTAACCATTAGTCCAAGTCCTGTACCTTTTTCTTTTAATGAATAAAAAGGCTGTCCTAATCGATCTAATTGTCCTCTCGACATGCCTACCCCATTGTCTTTAACTACGATTCGAATATATTCGCGATCTCTCATTTTTTCTATATTTGCTTCAATTTTAATATATCCTTTTGTTTCCTTTATTGCTTCTACACCATTTTTTAATATATTAATAATGGCTTGTTTGATCTTTGCTCTATCACCGATCGTAAACATTTTTTCTGTCACATTAACTTGTAGAAATGCACCCTGTAACGAAGCATATGTAGACATTAAGGTCGTAACTTCATTTAGCTGCTCAGTCATGTTTATAATTTTTTTCTCTTCAATTTGCGGTCTAGCTAGATTTAAATAATCAGAAATAATATTTTCTGCTCTGTCTAGTTCTGTGAGTACTAGCTTCATATATTCTCGATTTGTGCCACTTTCTTGATTTTCGATTAATTGTATAAACCCTCTTACAACTGTTAATGGATTTCGAACCTCATGGGCTACACTTGCCGCAAGCTCACTCACCATATTTAATTTCTCAGATTTTTGCATTTGTACACGAATTTCAGCATTTTCAAATAAGAACTCTCTTAAATACACATGGAATAACATCGTAATCGTTAAGACTGTAAAAAATATACAAACCGAGAGAATTGTTTGATCAGATTGATATTCTTTTACACCATTTACTGTAGCTTCATAATACAGTAAACATATGATACAGATTGCATATAAAATAGGCATTAATATACTTAAAGCAAATTTTTTACGTCTTGAAAAACTCACCCATTGTGGTGAAACAATCAAAGGTAAAATACACGAAATGAGTTCAAACGGAAAGCATTTCAATACTGATATATCGTAAAGTAAATACATGAATAATGGTTTAGCAAATATGACGATGATACCAATGACTCTACCACCATATAAAATAGCTGAGTACATTAATAAAATACTAAATGTGATTGCCATACTATCACTGATTTGAATTGGGTAGAGCAAACAAATAAAAATATTTAAAATGGATAATAACCCAACAAGTAATCTATTTTGTTTCGGACTAGTGTTATGGTATCTACTTAACCAAAACATTTCATATAAAAAGACCGGAATGATGATGATTGCAAATTGTATTAATAAATCTTTTAATTGCAGCATGAACCGCGACCTCCATAAGCCTTCTTTCAACAAATTATATCATAATTATTAAATCTTCTAATTATTAATACAAATAATTCATAAAAAGATTTCTACATAGAATGTCACATTCCTACAAAGTACCCTAAAATATAAGAAAAGTCGCCAAGCATCCTTACTCAGCAACTTAAAACCAACCTTTTCTTTTAAAGAATATGTACATTAGTAGTGTCACGATTCCCATAATCACTAATACAAATAAATACCCATATTTCCAAGTCAATTCAGGCATAAAATGGAAATTCATTCCATACAGACCTACTATAAATGTTAATGGTAAGAAGAATGAAGAAATAAGGGTAAGAGTCTTCATTATTCCATTCATTTTTTCTGAACTCAATGAAAAGTAGCTTTCTCGAATATCGGATGCTAAATCACGATTTGCTTCAATCATATCTGAAAGTTTCATTAAATGATCATGGATATCTTCAAAATAAATACGATGTTCTATTATATCTTTAAAACGGTTAGAATTTAAAATTCGGTATAATAAGTCCCTCGTTGGTAAAATCGTTCTTCTTAACTTTGATAGATCTGTTCGAATATCATATAATCGTTCAACTGCATTATGTACTTGTTTTTTCATTTGATCGACTTCTAAATCGGCTAACTCATCTTCTAATCGATACATTAGTGGGAAATAACTATCTACTAATTCATCAATGATTCGATGTGTTAAATGTAATGGACTTTTTGTGGCCCTGCGGTCTGAATGTATACTTTCTAAAACTTGAGAAATAATCGGACTTCGATGCATATGAAATGTGACAACGAAATGATCACTAACAAATATGTCAATTTCAGTTTCTTCTAAGTCTAACTTGTGTAGTTCATGTAAGATTAAAAAATGATAGCCTTCATAATAATCTAGCTTAGGTCTTTGAACATATTCCAAACAATCTTCTATTGCTAGTGGATGAAATTTAAATTCAGAAGTGAGCAATTGAATCTCTTCTTGAGTTGGCTCGTTCATATCCACCCAAAACCATGTATACTTTGCTGACTTAGCTTCTTCTAATGAAATATTTCTTTCTATTACCTTATTTTTATTCATTCCAATAATTTGTAGCATTTGTAAGCACCTTCTTTTAATGAATCAATAAAACGACTTTAGTAAAATAGTCTATAATCAACTAAAGCAGGGCAACAATGTAAACATAATCAGCCATGCTTTTAAACATTATATGGTAAAATGAAGGAAATTTCATTGATATTATCAATTGCATGATTTATTTTAATATAAAACTATATGAGTAGAGGGATTAAAATGAAAAGTTTTATTAACGATAATGTAAAACAAATTCAAATCTCTGGTATTAGAAAATTTGCCCAACAAATTGAAAAATATGACAATGTAATTGCATTAACATTGGGACAACCAGATTTTCAAACACCGGAGCCAATCAAAAAAGCAGCAATCGAAGCCATTTCGTCTAATCAAACAGTTTATACTCCTAATGCTGGTTTACCGGCACTAAGAGAAGCAGCATCAAATTATGTTAAGCTAAAATATGGGCTTACATATGATTCATCCAATGAAATAATCGTAACAGTTGGGGCAAGTCAAGCTCTTGATGTTGCATTTCGTACGCTCCTAACTGAAGGCTGTGAAGTGATTTTACCAGCTCCTATCTACCCTGGCTATGCACCAATCATTACGACTTGTGGCGCAAAACCAGTATTTGTAGACACATCAGAACACGACTTTAAAATTACACCCGAACTATTAGAACAGCATATTAATAAAAATACTAGATGCATCGTGTTACCTTACCCAAATAACCCAACAGGTGTAACATTGACGAAAAAAGAGCTAGAAAGTTTAGCAACCTATCTGTCTAAAAAAGAAATTTTCATTCTATCTGATGAAATTTATAGTGAGCTGACCTTTGATTCAGTACATCAATCAATTGCTAGTTTTCCTGGTATGCGAGATAAAACAATCGTTATCAATGGACTGAGTAAATCTCACTCTATGACAGGCTGGAGAATCGGATTTTTATTTGCTCCTTCTTATTTAGCTCAAGAAATATTAAAAGTTCATCAATATAATGTGTCATGTGCTACATCAATCTCTCAATTTGCTGCAATTAACGCTTTAACTGAGTGTATTGATTCGCCTATTGAAATGGCAAAGGAATATCAAAATAGAAGAGATTATATGTTAGATCGATTACAACAAATGGGATTGCCTTGTATTAAGCCTGGTGGTGCTTTTTATTTATTTCCATCAATTAAGGAATTTACTATTCCTTCTATGGAATTTGCATTAAAATTAGTTGAGCAACAAAATCTGGCAGTTATTCCTGGGGAAGCATTCTCTGAATATGGTGATTCATATATTCGTTTATCATATGCATATTCAATGGAACAATTAAAACTAGCATGTGATCGTTTAGAGGCATTTATAACAACTTTAAGATGATGTATCACCAAATATCAATTTAGTTTGGTAAGAGGCTCTCAAACTATTTTTTAATCCATTTATAAAAAAACGAAAAAAGAGGAACAAACCAAATACGATTTGTTCCTCTTTTTTCTTAATTTAGTTAGTTTTAGGTACGCTTTAAATGTTCCCAAAATCTAAATGAAATCATGTCTTTTTAATATCTAAAAGACATGAAATTTATTTAGTTTGAATCACACTAGTTTTAAATAACAAGTCTTGGATGGTTTTATGGTCTCTTCTAAATAACATTAAATAAACATTAACAAGTAATGGTATGCCTAAAAATGCCACTGAGAATGCAAAAATAAAAATGAAACGAAGTAGAAATATCCCAATATTTGTTTCTTCATAATTGTCTTTTATCATTTTTATCCCTAAAAATCTTTGTCCAAATGTCATTCCTTTATTAAACTTCGGAATGATTACGAACAATATGATCATTAACATTAAAATAATGAAAATATCAATTGTTGAGTTTCCTGAAGTAGCGTTAAATCTATTTAAAATATTGGCAGGTTTCATTGTAATCAATGCGATGATGATACCATATAAGATAGAAACAATAAATGTATCTAATATAAACGCACTTATTCTTTGATAAAACTTTGCCAGTTGGAAATTTTTCACTTGTAAACCTCAATTCGTAAAAATTATTGAACGTGATGTGATGGATCGTATAACATATACAATGCTTGCGTTCCTTTTTCATCAAGTCCTTTTTTAGAAAGTTCTTCATAACAACTATTAGCAAGTAAAAGTCCAGGAAGATTCAATTTCATTTTTTCTGCTTCTTCAATCGCAATACCCATATCTTTTATAAAATGTTTAATATAAAAGCCTGGTTCAAAATCGCCTTTTAATACACGTGGTGCTAAATTACTTAATGACCAGCTTCCTGCTGCACCTGTAGAAATACTACTTAATACTTTTTCACCATCTAATCCTGCCGCTTTTGAATAAGCTAATGCTTCGCACACGCCAAGCATACCTGAAGCAATTGCAATTTGGTTACACATCTTTACGTGCTGTCCACTACCAGACTTGCCTTGGTAAACAATATTTTGTCCAAGTACATTGAAAATGTGAATCATTTCATCAAAGGTTGCTTTTTCACCACCAACCATGATCGCTAATTTAGCTTCTCTTGCTCCCAAATCACCACCAGATACTGGCGCATCTAATGACTTCATACCACGTGTAATCGCTTCTTCTTCAATCTTTTTAGCCAATGTAGGTGTTGAAGTTGTAAAGTCGATTAACGTCGTTCCATGATTGGCTGATTGAATAAAACCATTTTCTCCAAAAACAACTTCTTCCAAATCTGCAGGGTATCCGACCATTGTACATATAACATCGCAGTTAGGTGCTAATTCTTTTGGTGTTTCGTACCACTTTGCACCTAAGTCTATTAATTCCTGTGCCTTTTCTTTTGTTCGATTATAAATATGTAAAGTTGCTCCAGCATTGATTAAATGTTTTGCCATACTTTTCCCCATTACACCAATACCAATAAAGCCTATATGAAGATCATTTAATTTCGTTTCGTTCATTACATATCTCTCCTTTTTCTATTCCTTTCATAAAACTAACATAAATTTAGTGAATACAAAAGCTGAAACGCTTTAGAAAGTAGTCTTCACTTATCACAATTAATATGGAGCACTTAGTGGATTCCAACTTCAGCATGATCACTTTCCGTTGGGTGAGATTGGTAGGCATGCTAAAAACGACGTCCTGTCCTAACGCATGCATGCCCCACAACCTTTGGGCCCTCTCCTGCGAGGTCCTTAGCCTTCCCGCATCTCACAAAGGAGTCTCGCATCTTCCATTGTAATCAACTTCTGATCTTTAATAGGTCCAAAAGCTATAATTTTTTAGAAAACAGTCTATTTTTTTAAGTAAAGTCGTTATAGCAATATTGAATAATAAAACCATCAAAAAAATAAATAATCGATTGGATTTTAAAATTAAATTCAAGAGTAATTCAGAGCGTATTTGTTGACTCTAATATTGTTAGTCTCTATATTAATAAAGTACATTTTAATACAACATACATAATGATTTTTGGAGGAAACTTTATATGAAAAATGAGCAATTTTTTGATATGATTCAAGAACGCAACTCAACTCGTGCATTCGATGGAACTACAGAAATTAGCAAGAGCGAAATTACAGAGCTTTTAAACGCTGGAATGAAAGCACCGTCTGCTTGGAATTTACAACATTGGAAATTTGTTGTATTCCATGGAGAAGAAGCGCAAGGCAAATTATTACCTGTTGCATACCATCAAAATCAAATTAAAGATGCGTCATGTGTCATTGCAGTATTAGCAGATACAGACTCTGCTAAAAATGTTGATCCAGTTTTTGACCCAGCTGTTAAAGCAGGATATATGACACAGGAAGCGAAAGATAAGTTAAAAGCAAATGTAATCGGTGCGTATTCTACAGAACAACGCAATCGTGAACAAGGAATTCTTAACTCATCATTAGCAGGCATGCAATTAATTCTTGCTGCTACTGCTAAGGGTTGGAATACTTGCGCAATCGGTGGATTTGACGAGAAAGCATTTAAAGATACTTTCCTAACTGATTCTCGTTATATTCCAACAATGTTAATCGCAATCGGTAAAGAAAAAGTACCTGGACATCCAACTTCTAGATTCTCAGCAGAAGAAATGTCAATTTGGATTTAATGTAATGTATAAGGGATCCTGCAATCAGGGTCCCTTTTGCTATTTAAATTAGTAGAATGTTATCAAACTATTTAAATCATGCAAATAAAAAACAACAGGCTTCCCTGTTGTTTTTTAATTAAATTTCATTTACTAATTTGACAACTTCTTCTGCAGTTGACATTGATAAAGCTTTTTCAGCTAATTTCTCCATGTCAGCTTTTGATAATTTTGCCATTTGACTACGAGCTGGAAGGATTGAAGTTGCACTCATTGAGAATTCATGCAAACCAAGTCCTACTAATAAAGGAATTGCAAGAGCGTCTCCTGCCATCTCTCCACACATTCCTGCCCATTTTCCTTCTTTGTTTGCAGCATCAATTACCATTTTAACTAATCTTAAAATAGATGGGTTATACGGTTGATATAAGTATGAAACTTGTTCGTTCATACGGTCTGCAGCCATTGTATATTGGATTAAATCGTTTGTTCCGATACTAAAGAAGTCCACTTCTTTTGCAAATACATCAGCTAATACAGCAGATGCAGGAATTTCAACCATCATTCCAATTTCAATCGTCTCCGAAACAGTTACATTTTCAGCTACAAGCTTTTCTTTTTCTTCTAATAAAACAGCTTTTGCGGCTCTAAACTCATCAAGAGTAGCGATCATTGGGAACATGATCTTTAAGTTTCCATAAACACTTGCACGTAATAAAGCACGTAATTGTGTACGGAAAATCTCTTTTTGATCTAAGCATAAACGAATTGCACGATATCCAAGGAATGGATTCATTTCTTTTGGTAAGTGTAAGTAAGATAATTCCTTATCTCCACCGATATCTAATGTACGAACGACTACCGGTTTTTCACCCATACTCTCAAGAACTGTTTTATACGATTCGAACTGTTCATCTTCCGATGGGAAGTTGTCTCGTCCCATATAAAGGAACTCAGTACGGTATAAACCTACACCTTCACCACCGTTATTGATTACACCTTCAACATCGTTTGGTGTACCAATATTCGCAACTAGTTCTACATGATGACCATCTTTTGTAACAGTTGGTTCGTTTTTCAATTTAGCCCATTCTTGCTTTTGAAGTTCGAATTTTTCTTTTTTCGCCTTATATTCTGCAAGTTCTTCTTCTGAAGGATCAACAATAACTTGACCGTCTAAACCGTCTACAATTACCGTTACACCATTCTCGATTTTGCTTGTTACTTCCTTCGTACCTACAACAGCAGGAATTTCAAGTGAACGAGCCATAATTGCAGAATGTGAAGTACGTCCACCGATATCAGTTGTAAAACCTAAAGCGAACTTACGGTTTAACTGTGCTGTATCAGATGGTGTTAAATCTTCAGCAATAATAATTACTTCATCAGTAATATTCGCTGGATTTGAAATCGTAACGCCAAGAATATGTGCCATTACACGTTTCGTTACGTCACGAATATCAGCTGCGCGTTCCTTCATATATTCATTGTCCATGCTTTCAAACATTTGAACAAACATTGAAGCTACTTCATTCATTGCATATTCTGCATTAACATTTTCTGACTTAATTTTGTCTTTTACGGGGTTAACAAGTTCTGGGTCATTTAATACTAGGATGTGAGCAGAAAAAATTGCCGCTTTATCTTCACCAAGTTCAGCATTCGCATGATCACGAATTTTCTCTAATTCGGTATTAGAAATTTGAATTGCATTATCAAGACGTGAAATTTCAGCATCAACATCTGAAATTTGTTTCTTTGTAATATTTAATTCAGGATTTTCTAAGCGAAATGCTTTAGCAATCGCAATACCACTAGAAGCTGCGATTCCATTAATATGTAAAGACATTACTCGCCTAAGCCTTCTTTTTTCATTGTATCTTCAATTGCAGCTAAAGCTTGATCAGCGTCATCACCGTTTGCAGTAATTTTGATTTCAGTTCCTTGTTGAATTCCTAAAGACATTACACCCATGATTGACTTTAAATTAACTGTTTTGCCATTATACTCAAGATTGATATCTGAGTTAAATTTACCTGCAACATTTACTAATAATGTAGCTGGACGTGCATGAATTCCTGAATCTGCTGTTACTTTAAACGTTTTTTCCATTATATTTATCTCCTTTGTGATACATTTTACATTTTTGGTATAGACATTTGGTCTACTAAGAATATTTTATTAAAAGGGGTGCATAGTGTCAACTATACAACCCCTTTCAATTTGTTAACATTTTTCGATAATTTTACTTAATTTTGATAATACCAACTTCACCTTTACCTTGCTTACCTGACTTTTCAATAACAACTTCTTGTCCTTCAGATAAATTAGTAAATACAACTGGTGTAATTGTAGATGGTGCATTCTCACGAATAAAGTGTAAATCAACTTTTACTAATTGTTGACCTTTTGTAACCTTATCTCCTTGTGCAACAAGCACTTCGAAGCCTTCACCATTCAATTTAACTGTATCGATGCCAATATGAATTAAGATTTCTTTTCCACCTTTTGAAAGAATACCGATCGCATGTTTAGTTGGGAATACATTTACGATTTCACCATCTACTGGAGAAACAACAGTACCTTCTGAAGGAATAATAGCAAATCCATCACCCATCATTTTTCCAGAAAATACCTGATCTGGCACTTCAGTTATTGGAATGATTTCACCTTCAATTGGATTAATCATTTCTTCATCAGTTGTTGATGGATTATTCGTTACTACTTTATTATCTTCTTTCGCCACAACAGGTCTTTTTCCTGTCATAATATCTTTAATTTGTGTTTTTAATGTATCAGATTTAGGTCCAAAGATTGCTTGAATATTGTTTCCAACTTCAAGTACCCCTGCAGCTCCTAATGCTTTCAGTCGATCTTTATTTACTTCATCTTTTGCATTTACTTGAACACGTAAGCGAGTAATACATGCATCTAAGGAAGCAATGTTATCTTTTCCACCTAAAGCCTGTAAAATTTCATAAGGTAATTCATTTGCAGGCGTATTGCTTGTTGATTCTTCAGCCACAGCTTCTTCTCGACCTGGCGTTCTTAAATTCCATTTTCTGATTGCAAAACGGAAACCGAAGTAGTAAATCACAGCTAATACTAGACCGACGATGATTACCCACCACCAGCCAGTTCTATTAGGAAGAACACCGAATAATAAGTAATCGATTAAACCACCAGAGAAAGTCATCCCGATTTTAACATTTAAAATTTGCATGATCATAAATGATAGACCAGCAAAGATTGCATGAATACCGAATAATACAGGAGCAACGAATAAGAATGAGAATTCAATTGGTTCTGTAATACCTGTTAAGAATGATGTTAAAGCTGCTGATGCTAAAATACCACCAGCGATTTTTCTGTTTTCTGGTTTTGCTTCATGATACATCGCTAAAGCTGCCGCTGGTAAACCAAACATCATGAATGGGAATTTACCAACCATGAAAGTACCAGCTGTTAATTCAACTCCGTCTTTTAATTGAGCAAAGAAGATTTTTTGATCGCCGTGTACAACTAGACCAGCTTTATCAGTATATGAACCAAACTCGAACCAGAATGGTGCATAGAAAATATGATGTAAACCAAATGGAATTAATGAACGTTCAATGACACCAAAAATGAATGCTGATAATGTTAAGTTCGCATCAATCATATTGTGTGAGAATGTGTTTAGACCGTGTTGAATTGGCGGCCAAATGAAACACATTAAAATACCAAGTAATACTGAAAATGCTGCTGTAGCAATAGGTACAAATCGCTTTCCTGCAAAGAATCCTAAGTATGATGGCAAATCAATTTCAAAGTACTTATTATATGCCCATGCAGCAAGAATACCGACAATAATACCACCGAATACGCCCGTTTGTAATGTAGGAATCCCTAATACAAATGCATAAGATGGATCATCAAATTTTGCAATATTTAAAGCCTTATCTAAAACAATGTACTGTCCAACGTCTTTGAACACGCTCATTGTTTTATTCATAATTAAATAACCTACAATTGCAGCTAATCCTGCTACGCCTTCACCACCAGCAAGTCCAACAGCAACACCTACTGCAAATAATAGTGATAGATTACCGAAAATAATGTCACCCGATTGTTCCATAATTCTTGCAACTAATTGGAACCATGATGCATCTAAAAATGGTAAATACTTTAATGTTTGTGGATTCTGAAATGCATTACCAAATGCAAGTAATAATCCGGCAGCTGGTAGAATTGCAACTGGTAACATTAATGCTTTACCAACTTTTTGTAAAACGCCAAAGATTTTCTTAAACATTGTTATCCTCCTTTTATCCAAAACAAAAAGGCATGAGTTAGAAAAGTGATTGAAACATAATCTGGATATAGTTTCCCCTACCCGGATTAATTCATTCACATCTTTTCTACTCATGCCTGATCGAATCAGTAACACGTATTAAGTGTACTTTATTCAGTTATTTGTTATGATTTCGCTTTCATTATATCTACGTCTAAAAAAAAATACAAGCATAAAGTACTATTTTATTTTTTTATTTTACTTTGAACGAGTCTTTCTAAGTGTATTGTTAAATAAATGACTTCTGCTTCACTAGCTTTTTGGTTTAAAGAACTTTCAATTGACTTTAGTATTTTCCATGCTAAATCATAGCAAACTGGATATTCCTTCTTGAGAATAATAGCGAGTGCTGGTGACTCATCAGAAGATTGTCCATGTGAAATACGGTCAATTAGAAAACGCAAATGACGCACTAATCTAGAATAATGAATACTATTACGATCAATTTCAATTTTCAAATATTCTTCTATATACTTAACTAATTCTTTAATAATCTGAGAAAACTTATTTACATCCGATACGAATTCTTTTGATAAATTGCTTACAATATGCAGTGTAACAAAACCAACTTCTTCTATCGGTAAATTGATATCTATTTCTTTATTAATTAATTCAATTACTTCTTCTGCAATTTTAAAATATTCTGGGTACATTGCTTTTGTTTCTTGTAGAAATGGATTTTCTACAATATAACCCTCACGTATTCTTTTAATCGCATATATTAAATGGTCTGTTAATCCAATGTGTATCTGCTCATTTAACGTACTTCCTGTCTTCTGTGCAATGATGTAAATAGCTTGTTGTAATGTACCGGCCAATTTTTCATCCATTATGCCGATTAAAGATTTATACTGTTTTTGTTTCTGTTCATCTTTTAAGACGAACATTTTCTCAACTACGCCATCTAATATTTGATCGCCTTTTGCCTTATTAAAACCAATGCCTTTACCTAAAAGGATAACCTCAGGGTGGTTCGAATTTTTAGCAATAAGAACGTTATTATTTAAAACCTTTTTAATTGTATAGAACTCTGACATTTCTTTATACCACCCCCATTTTAAAAATTAGCTTTATTATCATAACACAATATTAAAAAAATAGTTTAAATAAAAATTGAGTTAAAAGAATAATTTTTATACAAAAAATATTCAAATGTTTTGCATCTTTAATATAGTAGGATAGAATATAAAAGTAAAAAATATAACAAGTAGGTGCTTAAAAACGATGATTAAATTATTTGTAAGTGATTTAGACGGTACAATGTTCCACCACGGAAAACTCTTTGAACACGATGTTGAGGCGTTAAAGGATCTTGTAAATCAAGGTGTTATACTTTGTTTTGCATCAGGTCGTTTAGATTATGAAATCGTCGAGATTATGGAAAGATTAGAAGGTAATTTCCATCGTATTAGTATGAATGGAACTTATATTTATTCAAACGACGGAGAGGCATTACTAGATGCAACATTCCACCCAACAGTAGTTGGTAAGATTTATGATATGATCACTTCGAATAAATTTTTACGTTATGTTGCTGACAATACTACATACTACATCGAAGAGAAAACGGATCTTGTTCATGAGATTGAAAAAAATTCAAGCATGAAAGCTGTTGAATTAAAAACTTTAAAAGAGGAATTAGGAAACAGTATCACACCTAAAAAATATGTAGTTATTGGTGAAGATGATGATCTTCTTGAATTACAAGCTGAACTCCAAAAAGAACTACCAGAATATATTACTTCTTTTATTTCAGCAAAAAACTGTTTAGATATCGTACCTGCAAATGTGAGTAAAGGCTCGGCAATTCAAATTTTAATTGATAAATTAGACATTAAACCAGAAGAAATTGCTTGTGTAGGTGATTCTTATAATGATATTTCAATGTTCGAATTAACACCAAACAGCTTTGCAATGGAAAATGCTGATGATGCTGTTAAACAACATGCAGCTTATGTTGTTCCTTCTGTTTCTGAAGCAGTAAAAATTGCATTACAGATTTATTAACGAAAAAAGGGTGCTCGTTAGAGCACCCTTTTATTATGTTCTTTCAATATCTATCGTAAACCGATAACGGTCCGCACGATAAATACAACTTACATACTCCAATGGTATGTCGCCATTTATATACGTAATTTGATGCAGTTCCAATGCCGGGGAGTCCTCTGCTACCTCTAAGACGGTAGCATCACTTTCTGTCATTAACGATGCTTTGATCCATTTCGTCGCTTTTTCAATTGAATAACCAAGTGAAACTTCGAAATATTCATATAAGGAATGGTTAAGCACCTGTTCATCAATTCTATTTACTAAGTTTTTTGGAATATAAGTAGTTTCAATTGCAATTGGTTGATCATTTGCTAAACGACATCGTTCAATTTTAAAAACTTCAGAACCAATATCAATTGATAAAACTTCAGCTAAATATTCATCAGCTTCCATAGTTGAAAAACCTAATAATTGATTTGTCGGTGTTAAGCCAATTGAAGATATATCTTCTGAAAAACTTTTTAAAAACTTTAATGATTCTTCTACTTCAATACCATCTTTAACAGATACAAAAGTTCCAATTCCGCGCTTTCGACTGATTAATGATTCTTTCACAAGATTATTTAAGGCTTGTCTAATCGTCATCCGGCTTACATTTAGCATCTCACTTAATGCTTGCTCAGAAGGAATACGTTCTCCAGGTAACCATTCCCCTGAGCTAATTTTATTTCTAAGAAACTCTTGTATTTGAAAGTAAATCGGTAGAGGTGAATTTTTATCTAACATCATTTATTTTCGCAAAGTGAGTAAGCTTCTGCATCAACAACTATTGTTACATTGCTATGTTTTTGAAGTGCAGTTGCTGGACAATTTATATCTTCTTTTCCGTGAATCATCTCTTTAACAGCTTCTGCCTTTTTAATACCGGATGCAATTAGAACAACTTCTTTCGCACGAAGAATAGAACCAATCCCCATTGTTACAGCATGTGTAGGAACATCTTCTTCATTTTCGAAGTATATTTTGTTAGCATTTCGAGTGGATTCTGTTAGCTCAACGATATGTGTTGGCGTATCAAATGGTGTACCTGGTTCATTAAACCCAATGTGGCCGTTCTCACCAATTCCTAATAACTGTAAATCCACCGGATGTTTTACTAGTAATTCCTCATATTTTTGACAAGAGTCATCTAAGTCCTTTGCATTTCCATCTGGTAAATGGTTTTCTTTAAAGTTTAAATGATTAAAAAGTTGTTCTGCCATATATGTGTGGTAGCTCGTTTGATCATCTTCTGCTAATCCAACATACTCATCAAGATTAACTGTCATTACATGTGAAACATTTGGTTTGTGTTGACGAAATAATTCATAAATCCCAAGAGGTGACCCTCCCGTTGCCAAACCTAATGTAAATTCCTGTTTCCCTTCAAAAGCTTCTACTATTTTTTCATATGCAACTTTCGCAATTTCTTCTGCATTTTTTACGACGATTACGTTCATTTATTTCACCTCATCCATAGATTTACCAAGTCTTATTGTATCAACTACATTATATTCATCTGTCATTTGAACAAAATCAGCATCTTTCCCAATTTCTAATGCACCTTTGTTCACTAATCCAAATTCCTCAGCTTGGTTAACCGATGTCATTTGAACTGCTTCTTCAGGAGAACAGCCTGTAAATTTCATAATATTTCTAAATGCTTCATCCATTTTTAAGATACTGCCTGCTAACGTACCATCGGCTAATCTTGCACTATTTTCCTTTACAAACACCGGTTGGCCACCTAATTCATACTCACCATCAGCTAAGCCTTTGGCTCTCATCGCATCGGTAATGACACTAATTTTTTTTGCACCTTTTAAACGGTATGCAAGTTTAACCATGTCTGGATGAATATGAATGCCATCTGGGATTACTTCCACCATTACCTCATCATCTAGTAATACATGGCCGACTGTACCGACTTCACGGTGATGCATTGGTCTCATTTGATTGTATAAATGTGTTGCATGGGTAATTTTTTTACCTTCAAAATCTGCCCCAATCGCATCAGAATGGCCGACTGTTCCAATCACACCAGTTTTCTGGAATTCTTGTTCTAAATCATTTGCTCCTTCAACTTCAGGAGCATAAGTTACTAATTTAATCAGTCCACCCGCAGCTTCTTGCCACGTTTTGAATAGCTCTACATCAGGGTTTACAATATACTCAAGAGGTTGTGCCCCTGCTCTTTCTTTATTAACGAATGGTCCTTCTAAATGTATATATTCAAAGTGACCACCAAGTTCTTTTGCTTTTTTTAAAGCACTAAGAGCATTTTTAATATTTGAATGAGATTGAGTCATAGTTGTTGGAAAAAAGGTCGTAACTCCCTCTTTCAACATTTTTTTACTCATCTTTACGATTGAACTAGGATTTGCATCCATCGCATCCACATCATATGCACCATGAATGTGAATATCAATCATACCTGGAATTAAAATTGTTCCATTTCCATCGACTATTGTTTCACCTTGCTCTACAAATTTCTCCATATGATCGATACTCATTATTTTCTCATCATACCGAATAAATCCACTTTCAATTACTTCTTTACCAGTATAAATTTTCACATTAATAATCGACTTCAAATCATTTCCTCCTCCTTTTCGAGGGAAGTACATCATCATTTGATTTAGAAAATAGTCTTTGCTTATTCCTAAATCACATTCGGATTCGTTTTAGTTTGATGAATCACTTTCTTACTTATATTTTATGATATATACACCTAGTTGTCTATACTACCTAACAAGTTTATATAGTAGATGTTATATTAAGAATATTATTGATATTTAATTCTAAATAGAGATTATTATTTTTTGGAATTTGAAATATTATAGAAAGTAGTTAATTTCTAAGGATGGGTGCGAGACTCGGTTGATTAGTTAGCTTTAGACTCTAGTAGGCTGACGAGGAGTCTTAGCCAACTCGTCTTAATAACAGACAAAAAAAGAAAAAGTACAGATCAATCAACTATGGATTTACTGATACTTCTTCTTTTTCAATATATAATTTTTTTCCATTTGTTGATAATTCAATATCACCATAATCTACTGTGGCAAATTGTTTTATTCCTAAATGCTTTAAACGTTTCATGACAGATCGATGAGGATGTCCAAATAAATTGAATTTATCGTACGAAAGAATTGCTACAGATGGATTTACTGCAAATAGAAATGATTCTGACGTTGACGTACGAGAACCATGATGTGGAATTTTTAGTACTTGTGCATCAATATTTTCATTTTTGATTAATCGTTTCTCAGCCTTGCTTTCAATATCACCTGTTAATAATATCGAAATTTCTTCATAAGCCACTTTTAATACAATTGAACTATCATTGTTTGTTCTTGATGGCTTACCACTATTTAATACAGTCATATCAACATTAGGATCTAACTCTATTTTATCATTTGTTTTCGCTATTTTAATCGGAATATTTTTTTGAAAAGCCTCTTTCTTATACAGATAATATGAATGTGAATTATACTTTTTGCCACTATCTAGAATCTCTTTAATTTTAATTTGATTCATAACTTTTAATAAACCACCAATATGATCGATATCAGGGTGTGTACTGATTAATAAATCAATTCTGTCAATATGTAGCTTTTTTAACTTTTTAATCACTGCATTTCCATGCTCAACATCTCCACCATCAATCAGCACTGTTTTTCCATTAGGTAGATTCATAAAAATACTATCGCCTTGACCTACATCAAAAAAATAGACTAGTAACGGATGTGTAATATATCCATAATTCACCGATCTAGCATCGATTTTTACGCCACCTATAAAAGTTGTAAAAAGGACTAATATACATAACAGCAGAGAGTATCGATTCTTTTTCATGTCCATTTCACTTCCTCCTACTATTATTTTCTCATTGTAAAAACAAAAGTATGTATAATTCTACATAACAATTTGATAAATTTTTCTATACATTACTTTAGCTAAAATTAAAAAAATAAAAAACGCTGCAATTTATCACAGCGTTTTAAAGATATCTTCTAACCGATTAACAACAAGTAATGTCTCACTAAATTGTTCAAATGGTTGATTTGTAATATAAATCCCATGCATTCCAAGCTTTAGAGCAGGTGAAATTTCATTCATAAAGTTATCTCCAATAGAAACAACTTCATGAGGTAATACATTATATTTTTTCAAGATATTTTTGAGATGGTTTTCTGTTTCTATTGGCTTTTTTCCATCTGTAATTTCTAAATCAAAAAGATCTGTAAGACCTAATAGTTTTAGTAATCTTGTAACATCCGCTCGATCCGAATTTGTTAACAATACTAAATTCTTTTCATGTTTAACAGATAATAAAGCTTCTTTTAATCCTTTTATATAAGGTATTACAAATTCACTTGTGGCCATATATTCTTTTGTTTGATCATAACAATGATACACATCTCTTGCACCGTAATGGTAACTTGTTACAAGTGGTAGCCACCAACCATCACCTACCGGAATAAATGGTAGATCAAAAAGGTTTTGTTCATAATAATTGTTTGGTAACTTATCTCTTGATACGAGTTGACCTTCCCAAGTATGTACTTGAATTGGCTTCATCGTAATAGGATCTAGCGTAATAATCGTATCCAATTTTGAATCATATATCTTACCTATTGTTAATGCGTGGTCCATCTCTTTTATTTTTTGATAATCCTTTAGAAAAAACTCCCTTTTATCTTCTCTTATCTCTTTTGACAAAAGATCCGCATAGTAATCATAATGATCTGTTCCATCGTATAATGTTCCATCTAAATCAAATACGAACACTTTAGAATTTTTTAATATGTTGTGCATTATTGACTCCTTAATTAACTTTGTCTTTTACATCTATTATATATTGAAAGTTCTCTTTTTTATTGTTTAGTACAAATTCGTAAAATATTACATACATCCCTTCTTTTGGAAAGGTTAGTTCATATTTTTGCTTAGTCTTTTGAGAAGAGTTTGTAATGGATTTAAAAAATGAACCATCTTCACTTACTACATAAATTTGATGATTTTTTAATCTAGGATGATGACTTTTAAACTGATTAAAATCAAAAGTTAGGACATTATTCTTATTTGTTTGCAATGAGTTAAACAGTAAAGTAACATGATAATTTGGTTGTTTCATCGTTAATATTGAAGTTGGATATAGCTCTAAATCAACTTTTTTATCGGCTTGAAAAATCTTCGTACCAATTGTTTGTTCATTTAAATAAGCATTAATATAATAGGTTGATGTTTTTCTAAATGGAAACTTAAATGCAAAACGATTATTCCCTTTATAAACGGGCTCGATAATTTTATAAGTATTAAGATGATCTGAACTGATATAAAATTTGATTTTCTCACGCTGCGCTATGCTCATTGACTTAGCATAAATTTTTACTTCCTGAGAATCTTTTCCGACACCTAAATCCCATTTTACTTTTTGCACATGTATTTCACTCATTTTACTATTTCCATTAGAAAAACGACTATGCCCTTTCAATAAACTATTACCTAACATTAAGAAAACTAATATACCTACGCATAAAGTTACTATATATCTCAATTTCATTTCTTTGTCTCCTTTATATATAGAACTAAATTCTAGCCATTCATCAGGAATTTTAGTTTGAATAGTTTTAAACTGTTACGTTTCTATCTTCTTCACGTAATCAATTTTACTCAGTTTTTACCCGTACTTAATTCCATTAGAAGTTATATATTTCCTTGTTATTCAACCTCATAATTATTGAAAACTGACTTTTTTTTGTAACCTCTTTCAATATTTTCTTTCTTATGTAATAATAAAACTTTCCCATAAATTATCTAAACTGGATTATTTTGTTTTTCATATATTCTATACTTAATAAGTACTACGTTATCTATCTTTTTTCCTTTAAGTATCAGTTCAATTGAGAATGTTTTTTATTTGAAATGTAAAAACTAAATAAGTGTGCAGATAGTTTATCTATTTTAGATTTATTAGGAGGTTTCACGATGAGTGTACATATCGGAGCAGAACAAGGTGCAATTGCCGACAAAATATTATTACCTGGAGATCCATTAAGAGCTAAATATATTGCAGAAACATTTTTAGAAGATGTAGTTTGCTATAATGAAGTTCGTGGAATGCTTGGGTTTACTGGTACATATAAAGGTGAGAGAATCTCAGTACAAGGTACAGGAATGGGGATTCCTTCAATAGGTATTTACGTAAATGAGTTAATTAATAGTTACGGAGTGAAGAAATTAATTCGTGTAGGTACTTGTGGTGCAATTCAAAAGGATGTTAAAGTTCGTGATGTTATTATTGCAATGACAACATGTACAGATTCTAATATGAATCGTTTAACTTTCCCTGGTTTTGACTTTTCACCATGTGCTAGCTTCGATTTATTAAAGAAAGCATATGATGGAGCAGTTAATCAAGGTTTAAATGTTAGAGTTGGTAATGTGTTAACAGCAGACGTTTTTTATAGAGAAAACATGGATATGGTTCAAAAATTAGGTGATTATGGTGTATTAGCAGTTGAAATGGAAACGACAGCATTATACACAATTGCTTCCAAATATAATGTTGATGCATTAACAGTATTAACTGTAAGTGACCATATCTTTACTGGTGAAGAAACTTCAGCACAAGAAAGACAAACAACGTTTAATGATATGATTCGAATCGCATTAGATGCTGCAATCGCATAATAAAATATGAACGAAAAAAAGCCTGGATATGAACTCCAGGTTTTTTTGTTTGTCCTTTTTATTCATGATTTATATGTTGTTTTATTCCACATTTTTGATAAACGATTGTACAATGATAGTACTAACAATTTTTATATTAGGAAGGTATTTATGAAAAAAAATCAATCATTATTATTTTTTGCTTGGGTTGTGAGCATTATCGCAACACTTGGGAGTTTATCATTTTCAATTATTAATCACTGGACCCCATGTTCTTTATGTTGGTATCAACGCATTTTCATGTATCCTATTGTTTTTATAATTGGAATTGCTTTTTATAAAAATAAAGTCACAGACATTGTTTATGTCTTACCATTATCAGTAATTGGTATGTTCATTTCGTTTTATCATATCTTGATCCAGAAAGTACCAGCTATGAAAGAAACTGCAACACAATGCGGACCGGTTCCTTGTACAGGTGATTACTTAAATTTATTTGGGTTTATTACAATTCCAATGTTAGCTTTTGTGGCATTCTTACTGATTAACATAAGTGCTATATTTTTATTACGTAAATCAAATTAAAACAATTCAAGCTGCTCGGTTGAGGATGGACCAAATTCAATACCTAGCAGCTTCATTAATTCCTTCGCATTATCTGCTGCATCTCCACCTGAGTTATTATTAAACAAGATACATACCTCTTTCGTATCCCTTGATAAAGTTTCCAGTTTATCAACCCACTCACAAAGCTCATCATAATTATATCGATATAAATATCTAACTTCGCGCCAATTTTCTTGTCCATTGTGATTCCAACCATAGACATTTCTTCCGTGAAATCGAATTAATGTTAGTTCTTTGTTTGTGGGATGTAATACAGTTGGTATGCTTCCCATTCCAGCTTGAGGCTCATCGCAAATTGAATGGATCCAACCCTCTTCATTCATAAATGATAATGTTTGGTCAGCATATTGTGGAAAGAACCATGATTGATTTCTAAATTCCAATATAGCTGGGACAGATGTTAGCTCATTTTTAATTGTTCTTAAAAATTCTACATTTTCCTTTTTACAATTAAACCAAGGTGGAAATTGAAAGAGAACGCCCTTTAGTTTATTGTTTTCAATCAAAGGTTGAATTGAATCAAGAAAAGGCTTTAATAATTTAATTTGTTCTTCCTTTGAATAATTTTGTCTAGCATGTCCAGTGATTCCACCGTATGCTTTAACGATAAATGAAAAATCAGCTGTTGTTTGATTCGCCCATTTTTGATAATTAGATTGTGGCATAATACTATAATAGGATGAATCAATTTCTACTATCGGAAAGTGATTACAGTATTGTCGAAGTTTTTTTGATGAATGAATACGTTCAGGGTATAAGCTATCATGATCACCCCATCCAGTAACGCCAATTTTAATTTCCATAAACCGCTCCCATAAAACATTTTTTATTATATAATTATTACTAATATACATTAAAATAAACAGAATTATTTGATATAATACTGTTTAGTATAAACTTATTTTAGTAGAAATAGGAGTATAGTGTAAATGAATACGGACACCGTAAAAGATCTAAACGCTAAAGTAGCTAAATTAGAGGAAAAAGTAGAGATGTATGAAAAGATTTTTTCTTCTATTACACCAGGTTCGTTTTTTTCAGAAAATTACCTAAATTTAATTAATAAAAATTCTTTATCACACAATGAACCTGAATTTGTAGATGAGCTTACAGTTACCTTTTCTTCATTCATGTTAAAAAATAAAGCAATTCTACAAAAAATCTTTGATGCAATTCCACATCATATTTTATTTATTGATCACGAAGGTATCATTCAATTTTATAATGAACAATGTGCCAGAGACTTTAAAGTAGATATTAGTGAATATGTCGGTAAACATATAAGAGAATTACTAAGAATTGATGATAAGGAAATTGCACTTCTTAACACGCTTTATTCAGGAAAAGAAATTTATCATCACGAGATATTAAATAAGAATTATGGAATCGTTAATACTAGAATTCTTCGCGATGTAAATAATCAAATTGAAAGTGTTATTGGTATATTTCATTTTTTAAATGATGCTAGAGATTCTGAGAAACTAGCCATTTCTGGTAGAATAGCTGCCGGCATTGCACACGAGGTTCGTAACCCACTTACGACTGTTAGAGGATATTTACAATTTGTTCAAGATGAAGCACCTGATCGAATTAAACAATTATTTAATGACCTTTTAATTCCTGAGTTAGATCGCGCAAATGGCATCATTACTGACTTTTTATCGATTACCAAAAACGCACCTTATAAGCCAGAGCCAATTTGTTTAAACGATTTTCTTTTAAACTATATTAAGCAATTATTTTTTAGTGAAACTGTCATAAATAATGTAGATATAAAGTATAACCTCTCTGAAGATTTACATAAATATAAGGTTTTCTTTGATCGAAATCAACTCGTTCAAGTATTTCTAAATCTTTTCCATAACTCATTAGATGCTAAAAAAGACGGAAATCTACTGATTACAATCGAAACTCATGTAATCGATGAGGAAATCGTAATTATTTTTAAAGATAATGGTTGTGGTATACCTAGGACAGTTTTACCTTTTATATTTGATCCTTTCTATTCTACAAAGGATGAGGGTACTGGACTTGGATTGTCACTCACAAAGAAGATCATACAAAATCACGGTGGATTCATAACTGCTACTAGTAGTTGTAATGGAACAACCTTTACGATTTCTTTACCAACCAATTAAACGCGATCATAAAAATAGCATCATTTGATGCTATTTTTTTCTTTCTAAAATTAAAAAAGAAAAAAGCCACTTTGCAAAAGCAAAATGACAAATTCTATTCTTTATTTTTGATACATCTGATTCGGTAATTCCTTAATTGATATAATCACATGATCTAGTTTTTGTTCTATACGGTATAGTAAATAAAGTGTAACTCCAATTGGAAATCCAACTTCCTTTATCACACTGATCCAAAGCTCCATTTTTTCCTCCCCCTTTTCCTTACATATAAGAGGAAAAAGAAAAAATTCTTTAAACCGTTAAAATAATTTTCCCAGTTGATTTTCGACTTTCTAATAAATCATGAGCAAGCTTCCCATCTTTCAATGGAAAAACAGTTGGTGATTGAACAATTATTTGTTTGTTTGCAATCCAATTAAACAATTCTTTACTTCTATTTATTCTTTCTTCTTTCGAAATAAGGATATTCCAAAGATCTCCACCAGTTAGTGTTTTGGAAGTATCCATCAACATTCTAGGGTCAATATGAACTGGGTCTCCACCAGCCATTCCATAAAAAACAACTGTTCCGTGTACTTTTGTTGCTTCAAAACTATTCATAATTGTTGAACCAACAGATTCGTATACTACGTCTACACCGTTTTTCTGTGTCGTGAACTCTTTTGTTAATGCAACCCAATCTTCGTTATATAATAATACTTCATTGGCACCAATAGAAAGTGCCTTTTCTTTTTTTTCGTTTGAAGAGGTTAATCCAATTACCTCTCCACCCTTTAGTTTAATCATTTGAGTAAGTAATTGACCTACACCACCAGCAACTGCATGAACGAGTGCAGTATCGCCTGGTTTGATTTGATAACTGTCATTAATTAAATAATGTGCTGTTAAACCTTGAAGCATAACAGATGCTGCTATTTCAAAACTAATTTCATCTGGAATTGGTACAATATGTGTTTCTTTTGCTGCAACAAATTCTGCATTTGCATATGGAACATCAGCGAATGCTACGCGGTCACCGACTTTATATCCTGTAACTGATGATCCAATTTCAGATATGATACCAGAACCTTCATATCCTAAAATATAAGGTGGATTCCCGGCTAAATGATAATTCCCTTTACGGCGATAAATATCTGCAAAATTAACGCCAACAGCTTTCATTTCTATACATACTTCATCATCTGAAATTGTAGGCTTTGCGATTTCCTCATACGTTAAAACATCTGAAGAGCCAAACTCTCTAAATACTAATGCCTTCATATTCATACTTCCTAACATGTTTAAAATTCAAATACAAAATCCTCATCTGTCAATTTTTCCACTGTAACTGCTTTTACATACCCATTTCCTTTTACAGAGAAGAAATCATGGTTCTTTGTATCAGTTTTCAGTCCATTTAAGACAATTGGATTAATATCTTCATCATCAAAATATGCTTCAAATCCTAAATTCATTAAAGCCTTATTTGCATTGTAACGAATAAATTTATTTACTTCGTCTACTAGACCGATTGATTCATAAATTTCTGCAGTATATTGCAATTCAATATCATATAACTGAACTAATAATGACATCGTTTCTTTATATAGTCGAGTTTTTTGTTCATCAGAAAATTCATCATAAATTTGTTGTGCCAGTATGCCAACAAATACGCCGTGAATACTTTCATCACGTAGAATTAAGTTAATAATCTCACCACTAGCTGTCATTTTACCTTGGCCAGCTAAGTATAACGGATAGAAGAATCCACTATAGAATAAATAACTTTCTAAAAACACACTAGCTACCATTGCCATATATAGTTCTTCTGAAGACACGTCGCGCTTTAATAAATTTAAATAATATGAAGAAATTAACTCAGATTTTTTCGTTAGGATTGGATGCTCATCAATCCATATAAAGAGTTGATCGATTTCATCTTCAGTTGCTAGCGTTGTAAAAATATGCGAATAACTTTTGGCGTGAACCTCTTCCATTGCCCCCATAAAAGCTAATACACTTTTTGCTTGTAAATTTTTCAAGTGTACTAAAATTAGTGGCATTCCTTCTCCACCTTGCTTTGTATCTAATAAAGTTAATCCACCTAACACTTTTATAAACGTATCTTGCTCTTCCTTAGTTAGCGTATTCCACGTATTCTTATCAGACGAAACAACAATTTCTTCTTCAGTCCAAAATTGCGATAAATTTTGCTTCCAAAATACTAAACTAAAATCATCCTCTTTTTTATTCCAGTTTACAGCTTTCATCTATAATAACCCCCTACTACTAAAGAAAGCCCGAAAATATAGATGTAGTATCATTAACATTCTCTATATACGAGCTTACCATAGACTTACTCATTAAATTTTATATCACGTTCTATTCTCTATATAATTTGCGCTTTTTTTGATCAGATTGAGCAGCTAATACACTCTTCCACACTCAATTTTCTTGTACGCGTATAATATAAACTTTTCAATCCTTTTTTATTTGCATAGATATAGTATCTTGCCAATTCACGGGTTGAAATATCACTATTTACATATAAAATCGAGCTGATTCCTTGATCAACATGTTGTTGGATTTCAGCAATTAGATCGATTAATTTGTATTGATTAATATCGTAAGCTGATTTGTAATACCAGAAGCTCTTTTGTGATAAATAAGGCATTGGATAATAAGTTGTTGAATTTGCATAAGTTCTAGATTCAATTACATTTACAATTGGCATAACTGAAGAAGTAGCGTTTTGAATGTAGCTAATTGATTGTGTAGGAGCTATTGCTAAGCGGTAGCTGTTGTATAATCCATATGCTTGTACTTGCTTACATAATGTAACCCAATCAAATTCATTCGGAATATAAATTCCATTAAATAATTCTTTCACTTTTTCTGTTTTCGGTTCAAAAGATTGTGTTTTGTACTTATCAAAATAAGTACCCTTTGCGTATTCACTTTTCTCAAAGTCTTTAAATGTTTTTCCTGTTTCTTTTGCAATTAACATACTTTTCTCTATTGAGTAATAGTTCATCATCATAAAGAATGTACTTGCAAAATCCTTTGCTTCTTTACTTTCATAAGCAATGCCATTCTTTGCAAAATATCCATGTAAATTCATTGCACCTAAACCAACTGAATGAAGTTCATCATTTGCCTTTTTAACAGTAGGTGCATTTTCAATTTCAGTCATATCAGATACAGCCGTTAATGCTTCAATTCCCATATGAACTGACTCTCTAATTGCTTTATTTTCCATTACATTAACGATATTTAATGAACCTAAATTACAGTTAACATCACGATTAATAACATCCTCTGAACCATAATTATTAATCTCAGATGTTTCTTGTAATTGAAAAATTTCTGTACACAAGTTTGACATTTTAATTTCGCCAATATCTTTTAAAGCATGCTGGTCGTTCGCATTTGTTTTATACATTAAGTATGGATAACCAGATTCAAGTTGAATAGCAGCTATCTTAACTAATAAATCACGAGCTGATAAATCAAGTTTTTTCTTTTTGATTTTATCGTTATTTAAAAGTTCATCGTATTTTTCATCAATATCAAAATCATCTAAATGAATGCCATATTCTTTGTATACCGTATATGGAGCAAATACATAAAATGGCTCATTTTTCTCTGCAAGTTCAAAAAATTTATTTGGAACAATTAAGCCAATCGATAAAGATTGAATTCGGCTTTTCTCATCGGCGTTAATTTTTTTCGTATCAAGAAACTCAATTACGTCCCAGTGGAAAATATTTAAATATGTTGCACCAGCACCTTTACGTTGGCCAAGCTGGTTTGCATATGAGAATGAATCTTCTAATAGCTTCATTACAGGAACAACACCACTTGCAGCGTTATCAATTTCTTTGATTTGTTCTCCACGTGCTCTAAGCTTAGATAAATTCAGTGCAACGCCACCACCAATTTTTGAAAGCTGCATTGCTGTATTAATTTGAAAACCGATAGAGTTTAAACTATCATCCATTTCAAGCAAGAAACATGAAACCATTTCGCCTCTTCTACTTCTACCAGCATTTAAGAACGTCGGAGTAGCAGGTTGATAATTTTGTTGAATCATCATTTTCGCTAGGTTTAACGCTTTATCAATGTTACCTCTTCCTAAATAAAGAGCAACGATTGCAATTCGATCTTCATAACCTTCTAAATAATACTTTCCATCGTTTGTTTTTAATGCATAGTCTTTAAAGAATTTAGATGCTGCCATATATGATTGGAAAGTAAATCCAGCTTGATAAACTAGTTCATACACTCTTTCAATCTCAGTTAAGGAGTATTCTAATTCTACTTGATAATAATAGTTTTCTTGAGTCATATATTGTAAGCGTTCTTTAACAGAAGAAAATTGTATTTTTCTATCTTCTACTTCTTTTAAGAAACAAAGTAGCGCTTCTTTATCTTTTTCAAGATCAAAAAAACCATCCTTTTTAATTGTTAATTCATTATTTAGCTCAATATGTCTCAAGCTTTTCCACTCCCTCAAGAAAATATTGTATATCACGACTTGTCCCTGACATTTCGAATTTTGACAAGATCGGTACGTTATATGTTTTGGCAATTTTATCTGCACTGGCTGCAAATGAATCTCCCCAGTTTTTATTGCCACTTGCACTTACTGCTTTTAGGTAATTTGAATTTTTTTCCAAAAACTGATGTACATTGTCTGGAACACTTCCAAATCCCGTAGTATAGGTTACAAGAATATAAGGTTCTTCGATTTTTAGTCCATCTTTTATTTGAATTGACGGCATTCTAATTTTATTGACAAAACGCTTAACATTGCCAGTCATTGAACTGTAAACTATCACCATAGGATCACCCTCATTTAATATGTAAGAATATTTTATGAATATTGAAAAATCTCATGTTATATACCTACATATTGTATTACCTTTTTAGAACAAACACAATATATAGTTTCCTAAATGTAAAAATAAACATTTCGACAATCTCACTCAGAATGAAACAATAAGAGAAATTTAACAAATTATGGAGAAGAGTGCAATAAAGTGTAAAACGATTTTTTTGTCAATTGAACCATACCGAGAAACATAAAAAAAATACTCAATAACACCTTGCAAAACAAGAAAAAAGTCAAAAAAACTTTTTTTTTTTGCATGGGGTTTCATGAGTATTTCGTAAAAAGTTATATATTTTTAAATATTTTTTAACTTCTAGCTTCTTCTATATAAGTATAAATAACATCTCCACCATGTTGAGCAATTCCTCGGAAATGTTTAAAGTCCTCTCGATTGACAATTATTTGTCTAAAGGTTAAAAAATCTCCTTTATTAATAAAGATTTGTTTAATTTCTCCGTTTTTAAGTTGCTCAATCGCATTCAGCATATCACTTTGTTCCAAATATTCTCACCCTTTAATACTAGATTTAATCTGATTGATTTAAAGCTTCCATCTAACATTATCAAAGATGTTACTATATGAAAACTAAATTGTTACATCTAATATTTTCTCTGTGACAAATACCTTAGAATTGTCATTCTTCACTAAAATGACTTCACTCTCTCCATCTATTACGACTAAAAATGCTTTTGGTATGATTTCTAACCCTGTACCGAGACATTCAAATTGAGCGTTTGCATGTCCCTCCCCTAATAGAACGAGCATTTCAAAAAATGGAATGACAATGATCTGATCGAAAAATAAAAATGGATCACCAATCAATGTATTATTGCCAACAAATTCTTTGATTTCTTCTTCTAAATCATACGGTAAATCCTCAATCCATTTTTTCAACAAACTAACCTCCAAAAAGTGCTACATCCATTTTTTACCCTTCTTGTAATTTTTAAACATTTTTTTGCATTAAAATTGACGAAATTGTAAAAAAAATCGAATTTTCTCTTTACCTTTAAAGCGTTTTCATGCATTATAGAAGGTGTAAATTGAAAACTTTTTAATAGGAGATACGCTCATGAAAATTGCAGAAGCTGGAAATATCATTGAGTTTAAACAAGGGTTAAAAGGAAGAGTTCAAAAAGTGAATAAAAATTCAGTCATAGTAGACATTTCAATAATGGAAAACTTTAGAGATTTAGAAATGGAACCGTTAACAGTCGTAAACCATAAAAACTATAAAATTGTCAGAACCGCAGAATAAATAACCAATTGAAGACGTTCGACAAGCGTATATCGTGGAAATATAACGTTTTAAAAATCTGAGGATACTACCTCTTGTGCAGACTTGATAAACAAATAATAATTTGAAAATCTTTGTTGTATTTTATAGAATGACAAATTAATAGAAACGATACTTTACTATCATAACTACATACTTCTACATTTTATTGAAAATTGTAGAATAATAAGCTTTTCAAATCATCCTTAAGTCCCGTGTGCTTCACGGGACTTTTTTTTATGATACATTTGTTAATGTGAGTAAATTGGATAAAATTTTCAGAATTTGAACAGGAGGCAATTTTAAAAATATTGAAAGGAGCAATTTTCTATTATTTCGTTTCTTTGTCCAATTCTTTAAAAGATTTTACTTTCTCATGTGGTTGTTGGTTCGTTTTTCTTTCATTCCAAAAACGTTCTTTTTCACTTTTTGATTTAGTCATCATATTCCACCCCCTTAAGTAATTTCGTTTTTTATCTTTTACTAAATTGTAGATTATATGTAATCTTTCACTTTTACATATTTTATGCAAAATTCACATGTGAAAAATTGTAGTTGAATAATGGTGATTTTTCATGTGGTTAATGAATCTTGATGGTTCACTTCAAATTAGAAAGGAAGGTAATAAATGAACTTTTTAACAAAGTTTAGTTTAAAAAATTCTGTAGCCGTTTTTATTATTTCATTTTTACTAATATTTGGTGGCTTGTATTCTTATTCGAAATTAAAGGTCGAGGAGCTTCCAGATATTGAATTTCCGGCTATTTCTGTCCAAGTAGTTTACCCTGGTACAGCACCAGAAGATGTGAATGAACAAATTACAACGAAACTTGAAAATTCTTTTAAATCAATTGAGGGTGTAAAAACTTTATCAAGCTCGTCTTTTGAAAGTGTTTCTGTTATTAATTTAGAATTTCCGTTTAATACAGATATGGATAAAGTTGAGCAACAAATTAATTCAACGCTAAAAGAAGCTGGTCTACCTGAAAATGTAACATCAAAAGTTGATCGTTTTTCATTCGGGTCTTTCCCTATCTATTATCTATCAGTATTTTCTAAAGACGGTTCAGATATTGAAAAGGTTTTAGATGAAGAAATTGTTCCTGCATTAAACAAAATCGAGGGCGTTAATAGTGTGTCTATAGGCGGAGGAAAATCTACTTCGCTATCAATTGAATTAGATAAAGAAAAAATCGCAAAATTAGGCCTTTCCCTATCAAATGTTAAAGAACAAATTAACGCAAAATTCCTTTCACTCCCTGCTGGAAAAATAACTGATGGTGATATTAAAGTTCCTATTCGTGTTGAAGAAAAACTTGATACCATTCAAAAATTGAAAGACTTAGAATTACAAATTACATCTTTTGGCTCTACTCCTCCTGAAACCCAAACAGTTCAACCGAAAGTTTTATTAAGTGATGTAGCTAAAATAGAATCAATTACTTCTCAAGATGAACTGATTCGATTTAACGAGAAAGATTCGATTTCGATGGCGATTACAAAAAAACAAGATGCTAATACAGTTGAAGTTGCAGATAAGGTGATAAGCGTCCTAAAAAAATATAAGAAAGAAGTTTCTTATAAAGTTGGATACAGCTCTGCAGAAGGTGTAAAACAGTCTGTTGAATCACTTGTAAAAGAAGGCTTACTAGGTGCAGTATTTGCTTCGATTGCAGTGTTACTATTTTTAAGAAATTTCCGTGCAACTTTTATCGCAATTATTTCGATTCCATTATCTTTATTAATTACATCAATTTTCTTACTAGAGTTAGATATCACTTTAAATATTATGACGCTTGGTGGTATGGCAGTTGCAGTTGGTCGTGTAGTAGATGATAGCATTGTTGTGATTGAGAACATATTCCGTCGAATAAGAAAATCAAAAGAAGGCATGTCAAATGAATTAATTCTTTCATCAACGAAAGAAATTCTAAAAGCAATCACATCTTCAACTATTACGACGATCGTTGTATTTTTACCATTGGGAGTGGTTGGTGGTTTTACTAGTAAGATTTTCTTACCATTTGCCTTAACAATCGTATTTTCATTACTGGCATCTTTATTAGTATCGATTACGATTGTGCCAATTCTTGCTCGATATTCATTTAAAAAAGTTCCACCTGAGGAAAAAGAGGAAAAGCTTCAAATTTGGTATGGTAAATTGATTGAGAAATCGTTAAATCGTAAATGGATTGTAATCGTATTAGCGATTGTATTACTTCTTGGATCATTTTCACTTGTTGGCAAACTTGGATTTACATTTATCCCGAACGAAGCATCTAGAGCGATTATTGCTCAATTAGAATTACCATCTTCGACTTCAATTGAAAAAACAAATGATGTTTCTTTAAAATTAGAAAAAATGTTTTTAGATATGGATGAAGTAAAAGAAATCTCTACTGGTGTTGGTAGTCGTGACTTTATGACAGGGTTAAAAACCGAAAATAAAGCAAGTTACTTTATTAACCTGAAAGACAGTGCAGATGTAGATACATTTATTAAAGAAACGAAAAGTAAAATGGAAGAAGTAGCTACTTCAGAAGTAAAAGGCGCTAAGGTTGGTTTGCAGGAAAATTCATCAAGTGGTCCTCCTTCAAATAATAATGTTGACATTAACTTGTACTCAAATAACTTAGTAGCGCTTCAAGAAAGTGCTAAAAAAGTTGAAGAATATATGAAGGACAATGATGATTTGAAATACGTTACTAATAATTTTTCAGAAAAACAAAAACAAGTCATTGTTTCCATTGATGAAGAAAAAGTTGCTAAAAATGGCATTTCATCAGGTTACATTTTAGGATTGGTAGCTGATCAAACAAATCCAATCAGTTTAGGCACATTAAAAATTGATGGTAAAGACCAAAATGTACAAATTACTTATAACAAAGAATTACAGTCTATTGAAGATATTAAAAAGATTACTCTCTTCGGTAAACTTGGACCAGTTAAACTATCTGATGTTGCAGAAGTAAAAACCGTAGAAACTTATTCAACTATTCAAAAATTAGATGGCAAGGTATATGCAAAAGTTTCTGCTCAAATTAAAGGGAAAGATATCGCAAAAGTAACAAATGATGTCGTAAATGGTGTAAAAAAAGAAATCGACCTACCATCTGATGTATCCCTTAAAGGTGGTGGCGGTAGTGATGATACAATGCAAACCTTTAAGGATCTTGGGGTTGCAATGGGTGTAGCTATCGGATTAGTATATTTAACAATGTTAATTGCTTTCGGTAAGGCTAGAATTCCATTTATCATTCTATCTGCATTAGTATTTGTGCCGATTGGATCGTTTGTTGCGCTATTTATTGCCGGCGAACCATTGTCAATTAGTGTAATGATAGGATTGTTAATGTTAATCGGTATCGTTACGACAAATGCAATTGTTTTAGTTGATCGAATCGGGCAAAATATTGATCAAAAACAGTTACCTATTCGTGAAGCTATTATTGAAGGTGGTAAAACACGTCTTCGTCCAATATTGATGACAGCATTTGCTACAATTGCAGCATTATTACCATTAGCGCTTACAACTTCTACAGGAACTTTAATCTCAAAAGGATTAGCGATTACAGTAATAGGTGGATTAACTTCATCTACATTACTAACTTTAGTGTTTATCCCAGTAGTATATGAATTATTTTTCTCACGTAAAAAGAAGAAACAAGTTAAAAAAGAGAAATTATCTACAATTGTTAATGGCTAAAGAACAATAGAAAGAAATAGTTTTGCTAAAGTTACCCCTTATGTTAAGAGGAAAAAGACATACACGAATAAATAAAAGTCTATCTACTATGTAAAAGAGAAGGGATCTTTCCTTTCTCTTTTTTTCTTAACAAAAAAATCCGATTCCAAAGTGCGAATCGGATTTTCCCTATTATAGGTTTTGATCATTAACTCCATCTAACCATTTTTTAACTGGCGCTAATGTTGTTTCAATACATCCTTCATTAAAAGGTGATTCTAGTTTTGCTTCACTTACTAAACCTAAAAATGATTTACTGCCACCTAATTGACATAAGCCAACATAGTCTGACCAAGCTGCATCTCGATTTTCATGCATTTTATTCCAGAATTGTAATGCACAAATTTGAGCTAATGTATAATCGATGTAATAGAATGGAGATTGGTAAATGTGACCTTGTCTTTGCCATAAGCCACCTTTTTCTAAATAGCTATTGCCATCATTTACGCGATGAGGTAAATATTTGGCTTCTAATTCTTTCCAAAGAGTATGTCTTTCCTCAGGTGTTAATTCTGGTTTTTCATAGATTGCATGTTGAAATTCATCAACTGCAACACCATAACTAATAAATGTAACGGCACTACTTAAGTGGGTAAAGTAATATTTCTCAGTATCCTCTTTAAAGAAATTTTCTTGCCAAGGCCAAGTAAAGAATTCCATACTCATTGAGTGGATTTCACAAGCTTCGTATGTTGGCCAGTAATACTCTGGCGTATTAAACTTACGACTCTCGTAAACTTGGAAAGCATGGCCTGCTTCATGTGTTAAAACATCAATATCTCCCGAAGTTCCATTAAAGTTAGAAAAGATATAAGGTGCTTTATAATTTGGGATATAAGTACAATAACCTCCTCCCTGCTTACCTTCTTTCGCAACTAAATCTAATAGATTTTCATCTAGCATGAATTGGAAAAATTCACTTGTTTCTTTTGATAGTTCGTCGTACATTTTTTTACCGTTTTCAATTATCCACTCTGGACTTCCTTTTGGTGTTGCATTTCCTGTTACAAACTCGAATTTATCATCATAATAGTAAAGCTGATCGACACCAATTCTCTTTGCCTGACGCTCTCTTAATTCAGTAGCAATTGGTACAATCGTGTCATAAACTTGGTCTCTAAACTTTTTCACGTCGCTTGCAGTATAATCTGTTCTTAGCATACGAGCGTATGCTAATTCAACAAAGTTAGAGAAGCCAAGTTTATTTGCTATACTCGAACGAATTTTTACTAATTTATCAAATATTAAATCAAATTTATCCTGATTTTCTGAGAAATAACCAAAGTATGTATCATAAGCAACTTTTCTTACTTCTCGGTCTTTATCCTCAAAATGAGCAGAAATTTGTGCTAATGTTTTCACCTCTCCGTAGAAAGGTAGTTTTGCTGCAGCTACTAATTTACCATATTCGGTCGTTAATTTATTTTCTTCTTGTAAATCTGGGATTACCTCTTCACTTAAAATTTTCACTTCACATTCTGCTAATGAAAATAATTGCTGACCATACTTTTCTTCTAACTGCTCTCTAAATGGTGAACTGATCAAGGCCTTATAATATTGTTGGCCATAAGATTGAACAATCGGAGTATTTTCATCGAAAAATGCTTGCTCTTCTTCGTAGAATTTATCATTCGTATCAATAGAATGACGAATTGCACAAATGTTTTCCATAGTAGAAAATTCATTTCTTAAGTCATTAATTTCATTCATTGCTAACTCTTGTTCAAAAACTGTTGAAGCATCATAAAAATCTTGTAATCGTTTTTTAAACGTTTCTCCAAAATTATTTATGTTTGGTCGAATGTATTGGTAATCTTTAAAACTCATGATTATCCCTCCATTTTGTGTGATATTGCTATTATATAAAAAAAAGTCTAGTAAAAAAACCAAAACTTAAACTAATTTCTGAAAATTTAAAATTATTAACGTATGACTAGATAAGTATTAATTTTATCCGATAGTAATATAGAAGATGAGTTTTGTTGTAAAAAAAATGATACTATATGACCTTTTCGTTTTATTTTTGAATAATTACAATAAATCTAAATGAAAAGTAACATTTTTATACAATAAAACAGATTTACCGACATGATTTTACAACTAACGTATAGATTTTATAGAGAGAGGAATTTTGGGGACTATGGATAAAAGCTCGGTTATAGGTATCATATTAGGATTTATTGCAGTTGGAGTTGGGATGGTATTAAAAGGAGTTTCGCCTGCTGTTTTAGCGAATCCAGCAGCCATCTTAATTATCATTCTTGGAACAATTGCAGCAGTAGCCATCGCATTTCCTATGAGTGAATTAAAAAGAATACCTGCACTATTTAAAATTTTATTTGGTAAAGAAGAAAAAGAAAGTGTTTTAGATGTAATCCAATTATTTTCTGATTTAGCTGTTGTAGCTAGAAGAGATGGACTATTAGCATTAGAAGCAAAATTAAATGAAATTGAAGATACATTCTTAAAGTCAGGCTTAACATTAGCAATTGACGGACAATCACCAGAATATATTAGAGATGTCCTTGACGAAGAGATAGATGCAATGAAAGAACGTCATCATGCTGGTGCTTTAATTTTTACACAAGCAGGAACATATGCTCCAACACTTGGAGTATTAGGAGCTGTAATTGGATTAATTGCCGCTCTTGGTAATTTAAGTGACACTGATTTACTAGGGCATGCGATCGCAGCTGCTTTCGTTGCAACATTAATGGGTATTTTCACTGGTTATGTATTGTGGCATCCATTTGCAAACAAATTAAAGCGTAAATCTAAATCTGAAGTTAAAAGAAAAGAAATTATGATTGAAGGTATTTTGTCAGTACTAGAAGGTCAACCTCCTCGATTAATTGAACAAAAATTAGCAGTATACTTACCAATTAAAGAGCGTATGTTAATCAACTCAGGAGAGAAAGCTGATGAGTAAAAAGAAAAAACATGAGGATCACGAGGAGCATATTGATGAAAGTTGGTTAATACCTTACGCGGACTTACTAACTTTATTACTAGCACTATTTATCGTTCTTTTCGCTTCAAGTAGTGTTGATGCCACTAAATTTAAACAAATCTCTGATTCCTTTACAACCATTTTCAGTGGCGGGTCTGGCGTTATGAATTACCCTTCTGAAACGATTCCTCAAGAAAATACAAAAGGGAATTCAAATGAAAAAGTCAATAAAGGTAATGGAGAAACTTCTCAAAAAGAATTAAAAGAAGTACAAGAAAAGGTAGACCAATATATTAAAAAGAATAAACTTCAAGGTAGTCTAAAAACTGAATTAACTGATGAAGGCTTATTAATTACAATTACGAACGATGTTTTATTTGATTCAGGTAGTGCGATTGTTCGAACAACTGAACGAAGCATTGCTACACAAATTTCTAACTTATTGATTTCAAACCCGCCTCTAAGTGTTATTATTTCTGGGCATACCGACAACATCCCAATTAAAAATGAATTGTTTCAAGACAACTGGGATTTAAGTGTTACGCGAGCTGTAAACTTTATGAAAATCATGTTAGAAAATAAAAAATTAAAACCTCAATCATTTAGTGCAAAAGGTTATGGAGAATATAAACCAATTGCAAGTAATCATACAAATAAAGGAAGAGCAAAAAATAGACGAGTTGAAATTTTAGTTCTTCCAAGTAACACGAATCCAAATACAAAATAAAGACAATGAAAAAAGCTCATCTAAAGTGAGCTTTTTTCATTTGTTCCATGATATCCAATTTTCTTTAACAAGTGAATTAAGAAATTTTTCTCTTCGTTTGATAAATCACTCATTTGTTCATGTAAAAATTGTTCATGTATTGGGAAAATCTCGTTCATCAATGTATTACCACTATCTGTAATTTCTGCATAAATAACTCTTCGGTCAGCGTTGCATGGATTACGTACAACAAGCCCCTTTTTCTCCAACTTATCAACAACATAAGTAATACTTCCGCTCGCAATTAATATCTTCTCACCAATATGCTGAAGGGGCTGATTCCCTTTATGGTACAGTAGCTCCAAAACAGCAAATTCAGTGGGATTAAGATTAAATTCTGCAATTGATCTATTGGCAGAGTCGTTTATTTTTCTATGCGCTCGAGATAATACTATAAATAGTTTTAATGAAAGCTCTATATCATCTCTATTTGTCTCATTCATACGAATACTCCTTTAATTCCAATTAAATACTCTATCTATTTTATGAATACATTATTGTTTCATATTACGGTTTTTCGAAGATAATATACAGCTCGTTAATCCTTGAGAGTTTTTCTGGTATGAAATAATAAGCTCATCTAATTCTTGACTAGCTCTTAATGTAAGTTGTTCATTCAAACCTCTAGTTTCCGCAAAAAATACCATTTCTTCTCTTTTTAATGAGATTGATAATAATAAATGGCTGAGTTGAGATTCATTCATTTACACTATTTCCCTTCCGCAGGATTGTTAATAATTACTAAACTAGATAATAAAAAATATGATTTGTTTTTTGTATTATAATCATTTTATCTCATATTCAGCTAAGTGATACAAGATGAAACCTACTAAGTTTACTTACTTAGTAGGTTTTTTTCTACAATTATTTAAATTAGTTCTTCTTACTTTATTAATTAGACGACTTTCAACGAATTCCTTCTTAAATTGATTAAATTTGATATAATCTTACCATAAATTCAATAAAACATTAAATTTTAGCATAAATAAAGAAGTTTGTTGATTTTAGATTAAATATGAATGCTTTTTAATCAGAGGTTTTACAGAATACTCTATAATTTTTTCGAAGTTTTTATAAAACTAAAATTTCTATCAAAATTAAATATAAGTTCAATTTTATAATAAAAAAGCTAAAAATATAATGAACTATATCATTACATTTTTAGCTTTACAATTTTAATTTCCAGCTTTAATTTTATGTCCCTTTATCATCATCATTTTAACTTTATAGCTAATTAGGAACTCAATTCCTTCCAACCATTTCTTCGTCTCTAGAGGGGTTCTTCCCCAAACAGTTATTCCATGGTTTCTTACTAGGACCGCTCCATAATCATTCATTAGAAATGGTGTATAGGAGCGTTTAAATGCTTCCATATCTTGTGCATTTTCAATAATCGGAATCATAATTTTATTGTTTGCATAAGAACCTGTTACGATATGAATCATTTCATTATCTTCAAGTTCTACTTTCCCTTCATCTCCGAACAGCTCAGAAATAATATTATTGTCAACCGTATGTACGTGTAACACACATGCAGCAGACGTCTTTTCATAAATATTGGCATGAATTAACGTTTCAAGGGAGGGTTTTAACACTGTATCAAAAACTGGCTCCCCTTGGTTATTCACAACAATAAATTCTTCATCACAACGCGCTCTCTTATCTTTTTCATCTGCTGTTACGAGGAATAACAACGGATCATCAGAAATTTTCATCGATAAATTCCCACTAGTACCATAAAACCAATCCCGCTTTGCCAAGTCACATTTAATATTTGCAAGTTTCTTCCATTGTTCTAAGAATAAACTCATTCTTACACCTCCATTTAGTTAGACTATCTATTGGCATGCCTTTAAAAATTCAAACTATTCTTACTATTTGTTAAAATTATGTCATGCATCCAACTTCATTGTCAATAGTTCTAAATAAATGAACAAACTCCAATAATTTACATCAACATTCTTTTTTTGATAATCTTTATTGGTTTAATACTTTTTTTACTTCCTGTTTTGACAAAACCCCAAATTTATTACATAAGATTGTAAAAAACACTATTTTTCGATTCATCATTTTTGTCCTTTCTTTCCTTAGGGAAACTTTTTTGTATTTAGTAAATTATATGAAATCATCATACAAATGTGATAATTCCGTAGTTGATTCTATAAATTTTCAGTTGTAAAAATATTAGCGCCTATATAGAGTGAGTTAGTTGATTAAAATTCCGATGCTCCCTCTCCATGGAGCGAAAGCTTGAGCCCGGGTCCAAAGGATGTGAATCATGCATCCGTTACCAAAGGACTTCGTGGTTTTAGCATGCCTACCATTCTTGCCCTGTGGGGTCTCAGTCTTCCAACTATTCCAACAGGAGTCTTGCCCCTTCCATTGTAATGAACTTCTGTCTTTAATATTAAAAACAATCTATTTAGAAATAAGCAAAATATTAAGAATGCCAATTAAACAAGCCATCATTTTAATTCTTTGTTTTTTATTGTACATTTAGAGATTCTTTAAATTTATGATAAAATAAGACGACTAAAAATAAGGCTCTGTATTAAATGTTTGATTGTTTATGAAATCTTAAAGGTAAAATGTACCCGCTACAAACAAAAAGCATATGACAGATGTGGGGCCAATATAAAAAACGAGGTATGTAAATGAAAGTCGTATTAGCAACATTAAATGCAAAATATATTCATACGAATTTAGGAATTCGATATATTAAAGCTTATGCTCAGCCCGAATATGATATTGAACTTGCTGAATATACAATAAAAGATCCTAGTATGAATATCATTACTGATTTATATAAGAAGAAACCAAAAATAGTTGGATTTAGTTGTTATATATGGAATATTGAGCAAACGATTGAAGTCATTCAAATGTACAAAAAAATAGACCCATCTGTAACGATCTTTATTGGTGGACCTGAAGTAAGTTATGATGTCCAATACTGGTTGGATCGAGTTAAAGAAATTGATGTAGTTGTTATTGGTGAAGGCGAGATTACAGTAAAGAACTTAATAAAAGCAATCGATAACGGAGAAGATTTTTCTAAAGTAAGCGGGATTGGTTACAGAGCTGAGGGCTTAAATATAATTAAACCTCAAACTGAAAAACTAGATTTAACAACGATTCCATCGCCTTATCGTTTTAAAGAGGATCTACCTTTTCTAAGTAAAAGAATTCAATATATTGAGACAAGTCGTGGCTGTCCATTTAATTGTCAGTTTTGTTTATCTTCAATTGAAGTAGGTGTTCGATATTTCAATCGAGAAGTGATTAAAGATGACATTCGTTATTTAATGGCAAATGGAGCAAAAGTATTTAAGTTTGTTGATCGAACATTTAATATCAGTAGAAGCTATGCAATGGACATGTTCCAATTCTTAATTGATGAACATGTGGAAGGCACGGTATTTCAATTTGAAATAACAGGCGATATTATGAGACCTGAAGTAATTGAATTTTTAAACGAGAATGCTCCTAAAGGTTTATTCCGATTTGAAATTGGTGTTCAATCTACGAATGATGCTACAAATGAACTAGTCATGAGAAGACAGAATTTCGAAAAACTATGTCGCACCGTAACACTCGTTAGAGATGGCGAAAAAATAGATCAACATTTAGATTTGATTGCAGGGTTACCGGAAGAAGATTATCATTCGTTCAGACAAACCTTTAATGATGTTTTTGCATTACGTCCGGAAGAGCTTCAACTTGGATTCCTAAAAATGCTTCGCGGTACTGGAGTACGCTTAAGAGCTCATGAACATGACTATGTTTATATGGATTATGCACCGTACGAGGTGTTAGGTAACAATATTCTATCTTTTGAAGATATCGTGAAAATCAAGCAAGTAGAGGATGTACTAGAAAAATATTGGAACGACCACAGAACGAACAATACAATTGAGTATTTAATCGAAAATGAATTCGAAAGTCCATTCGATTTCTTCCAATTATTTGGTTCTTATTGGGAAGAACAAGGATGGTCACGAATAGGTCATCAACTTGAAGATTTATTTAAACGTTTAGATGAGTTTTTAAACAATTATTCAATGAAAAATGGAAAGCTTACGAAGGACATTATGAAAGTAGATTATTACTTAAATCATAAATATAAACCTCGAAAACCATGGTGGGATGATAGTACTGACAATGATTTCTCAAAAAAATTATACAAACAAATACTTGAGCAGCCCGAAAATTTAAGTCAGGAATTTATTGAACTTAACTTAAATGAAAAAGAATTGTACAAACATACGATGATTGAATCAATTTCGTTTGATATCGAACATTTCTTACAAACGAATGAATATAGAACTGGTTCATATGCAATGTTAGTCTATTTTTCACCAAAGACCTTAAAACCATCATTTTTCACTTTTGAAGTGTAAAGATAAGGACAATACCATTTTTTTGGTATTGTCCTTTTGTATTGAATTCACTTAAAAGCTAATAATACATGTAAGACGAGGTGATAAATATGAACAGAAAAAAAGATAATGAAAAAATTGAATCTCCGGTAATGAATGAAACATTACCGCATATTTCAAACTTCCCTTCTTTTAAAGGAACTGATGTAAAAATGGAGGAACCATTTATCAATTCAAAAGGTGTCATAATTGGTGATAGTAAATACAGTTCACCTAATTCTCCTTTAAATAATTGGTCCGATGAGGTTGATCCTGCTGTCATGGCTGGAGATGAATGGGTTCACCCAACAAATGATATTGGGTGGGCGACAGAAGAAAATACAGCTATCATTGAATCAAAAAAATTAAACAGAGAACCTGGAAAGCAATTTATGCATCCACAGCATGAAACAAGAGATTAAAAATGTGGGAGGGGAAATGGATTGAATGATGCATTTCCCTCTCTACTTTATTTGTTTTCGCTTTTTAGTTGCTGTAATTATTCAAATAAAGAAACATGCATGTCGCCATTTTTCAATACTATTAATGTATGTAATTGTGCTCTGTGATGCGTAAAATGGACTAATATTTCAAGCATCCATTCAAATCTAGTGTATTCAACTCCCCAGTAGGAAGACTTTTTTTGCATTAAGTCCTCTTCATTATAAAGTTCATAAGTTTGGATTAGCCGCTCAATGCCATTCAATAATAAATCTTTTAGATCAACAATCGTATGACATTTTACTGTATCATAAAACTCATCCATTTCTATTTTTGTTGCACCACTACTTATTAATAAATCAGCTGTAATTAGTTCACATAAATGTTGAACCAACTCTCCAATTGATTTTTTAGTTACCATTGGCCGATACTGTAAGTCATCGTCGCTTAGACAATCAATCATATGTATAACACTATCAACGGAAAATCTTAATTGATGAATGACACTTTCAATATACATGTAGCTATTCCCTCGTTCTTTTTCTTCCATATTATCAAATCCAAGCTCTACTGACTATCGTCCTCTCCTCCACATTTATCATTCTAGTAAATTTTAGCATTGTCTCACTTGTTCTTTTTTCTCCTATTTCAGAATACATTAGAGTGGCATTCATAAGGAGGGACAATATGAAAACATTAGCTTGGCATGAAACGTTAGAATTACATGAAATCCTAGCGGCATCAACATATTATCTTTTCAAATTAAAAAGTCATGCAAAGGATATAACCGACAAAGGATTAAAGGCTTTATATATATCTTCAATTGGTAAATTAGAAGATCATGTTCGTGATTTATTAAAGTTTATGAGTAATCTTACAATTGGAGAAAGGGATACAGAAGATAAGTATGCAAGTGAAATGGCTGCTGAGGACTTATTATCCGCATCTAAGACTTTAATTAAAATGTATGCACACGCTATTACAGAAACTGCCACTTCTGAGCTTAGAGAAATATTTGTAAAACATTTATTATCAGTTATTGATTGGCACACTACTATATTTAATTTCTTGGCTAATAAAGGGCAATATTCTGCATATAAAATAAATGACTTAATTAAAATGATGTCAAAAAAGCCATCGACGTTTTAAATATGCCTTCTTAAAAAAAATTGGACGTATTGAATACGTCCATATTTTAATCCTTATTAAAATTTTTATTATCCAATGTGGTTACTTTTTCAACCGCCAAATGTTGATAATTCTTTGTGTTTTCTACTAATTTAATTAAATTTATATATGTTTGCTTTGCACCTAAAACAAGTAAAGGGACACCAATAAAATCAATTTTTAAAAATCTAGATGTAAAACCACCTAAAGTCATGGCTAATGGTACTGTTGGTGAGGTATTGGAAAGAATAATTTTGTCATCAGTATTTAATAAAAGCATACCTAAGCTCTCAATGGCTGCATTCACATTTTTCGTATATCGTCTTGCAACAGTGTATACTTTATCCCCATTTTCATCCTCACCATGATAATATAATTTCCCGCCATCTTTTGGCTTTAATTTATTAAATAAATAAACATTTTTAACTTCATTTTCAGTTGGCTTACGATCCCTAGGTAATTTATTTAAATGATATGCTGCAGCTAAAGGTGAAGAATGTGTACCTCCAAAACAGTTATAAATATAATATTTCATATCAGTTCATTCCTTTATTTTTGATTCAGAAATTGAATTTCACCCATTACCGTTTTTAATTTTAATACGTATGTAAATGTAGTTGTTTAGAATCCCATTCTGCAAAACAAACTTGTTTTAATGATAAGTTTGCTTCTGATAATTTTTTATATACCCATTTTTCATCCTTTTTTAATGTGTGTAGTGATCTTTCAATAATCTTACCATCACTGATAATGACTATTGGCATGATAGCTTTTTCTGCGTTTATTTTTAAATCTTGCTTCGTTGCTACATCATAGCTAGATTTTTTTAATACACTAATAGATCCATCATTCTCCAAAATTGCATATGCAACCTCGTTAACAGAAAATGTACTTTTTGCCCTAAGTAATTGTAATAGCTGATCGATATCTAAACGATTTCTTTTTAATTCTTCCCATTGTATAATCCCTTTTTTGATGACGACTGATGGATCTCCCTCTAGAACCTTTCTCGCCCGACGAGATTTTTGAGTTATCATTTCAGTAATAAAGATCAGTGCGCTCCATGTAAAAATACTAAATAATATATGAGGAAGATTTGCTTTATCATCATAAATTGCATCTCCCAAAATATTACCAAGTACAAGAGCTGAGATAAAATCAAATGGCGTAATTTGATTAATTTGCGTTTTACCAAGTATTTTAACCACTATAAAAAGAGCAATATACCCAAAGAATAATTCATTTAATATTTCAAGGTATCCCATTTTTTACACTCCTGTATTTTTAGTACCTATTAAATTTTCTTACTATTTGAAGCTTTTTATTCATGATAGCCATAAATTGTACTTAATTCATGAATATATGAGCATCTGGGTTAAACCCAGTCATGAGTAAATCACATATTATTTTTGCAAAAATATAAGAGTAAACCATACCACTCCCACCAAATCCCATTAAAAAATAACAGTTTGGATATTCTGGATACTCCCTAATCATTGGCAACCCCGTATGAGTAGAACCAAATAAACCAGTCCAGTAATATTCAATCTTAATATCTTTATACATTGGAAATAATTCAATCAAGCTTTTTAAAAGTTGATCTTTTTTATGGTGTAACATAGCATCTCGTTGTTTTGGAATAACTGTAAATTCATCTAACCCCCCAACGATTACCCTTCCATCATTTGTTGTTCGCAAATATAAGTAGGGTCTTGCTGTCTCCCAAATTAAACTATTTTGATACCATGCCTCATTTTTTAAAAACGCCTCAGTTACAATTGCATAAGTAGAAGATAATATTGCGTTTTTATCATTTTTTAATTCTAAAGACTCATATCCACCTGCAAATATTACTTTCTTTGCTTTTATAGAAAAATGTTTATCTGTAAATAATTCAACACCATAGTTTGTACCGATCAAGCTTTTCACTTCAGTTTCACTAAATACCTTAACATCACGCTTTGTCACATATTGAAGGATTCCATGAACGTATTTAAACGGATTTAATTCTGCATCATTTGAAGTATATAATGCCAATTCCTTTTCAAAGTGATATTTTTTTTTAATCTCTTCTTTTGATAATTTTTCGACCGGAAAACTATTTTCTACTAATGCTTTATATTCTGCCTCAAGCATCTCTTTACCGGCTTGATCACTCGCAAAATATAAACTTTTTCTTTTCACAAAATTCGAATCAATTTCTAAGCTTTTTGTTATTTGTTCAATCCCATTTACAGCTTCGAGACAAAGTTGATAAAATCGAACTGCGTTTTCTTTACCAAATGAGTTAATACATGTAAATAGTGGCTTATCATTTGTATATTGAATTAAACCCGTATTTGTAATTGTACTTCCATGAGCAATTTTACGTTTATCCACCACTACTACACTAGCACCATACTTACTTAAAAAATATGCACTTTGAGCCCCCGAAACTCCACTACCTACTATTACATAATCACATTCTATATTTTCTTCTAACGGACCGTACTTCGCATGATTATGAGGGAATGTCGTTTGCCAATAAAATAAACCGCTTTTTACATTCATGTGAAACCTCCCTCCTCTAACATCATAAAAATTAGTTTTTGTCATAACAAAGAAAAAAATCCCACTTTTTTAAGTGAGATTTTACTTTAAAACATATTTTTACAAACCATTACTTTTGTTTTCGATTAAGATCGTTCTTTCAGCCACTTTCCGATTGTCGGATAGGTTGTTTTTAGTGAAGCTGGACCAAACATTATTGAAACATGCCCAGAAGGTATTGATACATATTGTTTGTCTTTACTTGAAATATGTTCATTTAATGCTTCAACCTGACAAGGCATCGCAATATGATCCTTTGTAGCAGAAATGTTCAGTACATTTGCTTTAATATTTGAAACATCTACCCGTTTCCCTCTAATTTCTAACTCGCCTTTTATTAACTTGTTCTGCTGATAAAAATCACGTATCCATTGGCGATAAGCCTCACCAGGGAAAGGAATACCATCAGCTACCCACTTCTGCATTAACTGCCATGATTTAATAAAAGCAGTGTTGTCTGAACGATCTAATAAAGTAACGTATGGACCTACAAAATTTGTAATTGGCTTCAGCATTTTATTACCGAAATCAATCATCTCTGGTGGAATATTTCCTAAAGTATCGATTGCCTTATCAAGCGCAAAGTACTTTTCATTTAAAAATGAACCGTATAAACCTGTATCAGAAAAATCAAAAGGACTTGTTAAAAAGATTAAGTTTTTAATAGGAGCATCCTCATGAAGGGCAGCATAAATACTTGTTAACGTACCACCCATACAATAGCCGAGGATTGATAATTCTTTAGCTCCAGAGAACCTAAGTACTCTGTTTACTGCTTTCGCAATATAGTCATACACGATATCATCAAACTTCAAATGGCGATCTTCGTGAGCAAATGTTCCCCAGTCTAATAAATATACATCAAAACCTTCATTCACTAGATATTCTACAAAAGAGTTTCCTTTTGTTAAATCGAGTATATAAGGTTTATTGATCAATGCATACACTAATAGAATAGGAGTTTTCTTCACTTTTTTCGTTGTTGGAATATAATGATAAAGCTTACTTTTGTTTTTCGTCCAAATAACCTCTTTAGGTGATTGACCTACTAATGGTTCACCATCTTTTATAAGGATATCAGCAGTTCTTTTTAATCTTTTATAAGACTCCTTCAAGCCTTGCGGAAATGATTCAGTTGTCGCTTCTAATCGCTGTGAACTAAACACACTATTCCCCCTTTTTCTGTCTAGTAACATCAGAAATTATACGTATAGGCCACCATTCACATTAATTTGTTGACCAGTAATATATTCACCGTCTTGGCACAAGTAAATTACTGCTTTCGCAATTTCATCTGCAGTGCCAAATCGTCTTTTTGGAATTTTAGCTTTAATTTGTTCTTTTACATTTTCAGGGACTTCACTTAACATGTCAGTTTCAATAAAACCTGGGCATATAGTATTAACAGTAATATTTGATTTTGCTAATTCAATAGCTAATGATTTAGTAAATCCAATCATTCCGGCTTTTGCAGCAGAATAGTTCGTTTGACCAAAACCGCCTGCTTGACCAATTACTGAGGAAATATTAATAATTCTTGCATTATCAGATTCCAATAAGTGTGGTAATGCAGCGTTACAAGTGTTGTATACACTACTTAAATTAACACTAATAACTTCATGCCAATCATTTTCACTCAGTTTTTTGAAAGTACGGTCTCTTGTGATACCAGCATTATTTACAATAATATCTAAACGTCCGAAATGATCAATCGTGCGCTCAACTAGTGCTTTTGTTTGCTCAAATTCAGCCACATTTGCTTGAACAGCTAGTGCTTCATATCCTTCTGATGTTAGTTCATCTACGACTGCTTTTGCACTTTGCTCGCTGCTATTATAATTGATAACAACTTTGACTCCTTTTCTCGCCAAAGAAAATGCAATAGCCTTCCCAATACCTTTTGCTCCACCTGTTACGATCGCTACACGATTTACTAAATCCATGAATCATTCTCCTTTTTACCCAATTATTTATTTGTTGTTAATTGCTGTAAAAGTTTTTCAATGCTTGTCAAAGATGTTTTCAATTCATTAATTTGTTGATGTATCGCTTTTGTTTCAGACTTTAATTTTGTGATATCCTTTTTTAATGCACTCGTATCCAATTCATTTCCGGTTTGATCAAATAAATGGTCGTCAATTGTATCGACTTTCTGTTCCAAATTTATGACCAAGCTTGCAACATTTGCAACATCTTCCTTCGAAGCTATGTTCGAAGCTTCTAGAAATGTTTTAGATTGGTCATTCATGACTTTTTTACAATATAGATTAAAGTCTAGGACAGATCCCATCCATTCAGAAAATTCTTCTTTTTGGACCACATCGTTCATCATTTTTCCCCAGTATTTTTCGTTGACATCATATAACTGTTTCCACATTTTTAATGGATCAGATATGTTTTGCTCTGACATAAGTTCATCCTCCTCACTCACCTTTAAGTATAAAAAACAAATTATTGACAAACAATTCAATATTTTCGTTATTTTTCTACAGCGACTGTCGAAATTTGTTTTTAAAATTCGATATATTCTTAAAATATTGACAATAAATTGTACTAAGTGTAAATTACACTTAAGGTACGATTACCTTATTACGTTATAGAGGGGGACATTACTTTATGACAACTAATGATCAAGACAAAAAAAATAAAAATCAAAAAGAAACTGTTGATTCAATTTCTTTACCAAAAAACTTTTTAGTTCCCTTTCTACTTCTTAGTCTTAAGCAGTGGAATATGCATGGATATAAATTAATGCAAGTTCTATTCGATTTAGGATTTACAACGCTTGACTCTAGCAATGTTTACAGGATTTTAAGGCAATTAGAGAAAGAAAGTTATATTCAATCAAGTTGGGAGCATGGAAATGATGGTCCTGCTAAGCGAATTTATTCCATCACACAAGCTGGTGAAGAGTATTTAAAAACTTGCCACTCTTCTTTTACACAATATCAGCAAATGCTACAAACATTCTTCTCGATTTATACAAGTTCATTTTTCCCATTTAGCAATTCTGATGAAAAATTTAACAAAGATTGAACATGCTTTTTGCATTCAATAATAAATTTTTGGAGGAATATCGTAATGACTGAAAAAACAATCGATCTTCAATTGGAACAAGCAGCTGAAAATTTTCAAAAAATGCTTCAGTATTTATTAGATAACCAACTGCAAATTCAACAATGGACAGAATCATTATTGCAAGAACAAGCAAAGCAATGGGAAAGCTTAAATGAACAAGTACAAAATCAACAAAAAAAATCTTATGAACAGTTTCAAGAAATGGTTAAATTGATAAACGAAATTAAACCAGCAATCAATCAAGACGCATATGATCAAACTTGGAAAAAACTATTTGAGCAATTTGCCCCATTTCAATCTTATTGGGCGAACGTAAATCAAAACCCATATCAATCATTTTTCCAATCAATGAATACTTTTACAAACCAACAACAGCAATATTTCCAACAATTATTTAAACAACCTATCGAGACTCCAAATTTGACTAACTGGACAAATTATTTGCAACAATTCCAAAAAACTCAGGAAGATTGGGCGAAACAATTTAAAGATTTCACGTTCTCAAAATTATAAAATTTTGCAACTTTTCGCTTGAAATAGTAGTTATTTCAACTTAAGAAAGGATGAAACAAAATGAATATTTTTGAAAGTGCAAAAAATGTACGAGAAATTCATTTTGATTCGATTTCAGTTGGTGACGAAGCTAATTTTCAAGTAAAAATAACTGCCGAAATGATTGAAAGATATGCAGCGATTTCAACAGATGTAAATCCGATTCATTTGATTGATGACTTTGCAAAAGAAAGTATCTTCGGTGAAAGAATCGCACACGGCATGTTAATCTGTAGTTTTATATCTGCCGTACTTGGTACGAAGCTCCCAGGTAAGAATACGATTTACTTATCACAAGAAGTATCCTTTAAAGCACCAGTAAAAATTAATGATACAATTACTGTTTCTGTAAAAGTATTAAAAAAACGTGATGAAAAGAAGTTATTAACACTCGAGACAAATGTATATAATCAGCAAAACATCTTAGTAGTTGAAGGATCTGCTTTAGTCAAAAAGTTAACTTAATCCTAATATGACTGTATTTTCCAAGCATGAATTAACCCCAAATGTAAAATATATGAATGTAAGTTATTACTTACAGAAGGGGTGAAAATCATGGCACGTTCAAATAATAAATTATTAGTTCCAGGTGTTGAACAAGCACTTGATCAATTCAAATATGAGATTGCTAATGAATTTGGAGTTACATTAGGATCTGATACAACTGCTCGTTCAAATGGTTCTGTAGGTGGAGAAATTACAAAACGTCTAATTGCGCAAGCGCAAAGTCATTTAAAAGGTGTTTAATAAAATTAAAAATATATAATGGCTTAATATAGGGGAGAGTTTTTTCTTCCCTATTTATTTTTTCATTTTTTACCATAAAATGTAAAAATAATATTATCTAGTTGTATAGACAACTTTATAGGATTGCGTTTATAATGAAAGCGTAAACAATATTTTAAATTTGGAGGAGAAATTATGCTTAGTTTTTTACAACGTATTGGTAAAGCACTAATGCTACCAATCGCTGTCCTTCCTGCTGCAGGTTTATTACTGCGCTTTGGACAACCTGATTTACTTGATATCCCATTTATGGCTGCTGCCGGTAATGCGATATTCTCGAATTTAGCATTAATTTTTGCAATCGGTGTTGCAATTGGTATATCTAAAGATGGAAATGGTGCTGCTGGTTTAGCAGGGGCAATCGGATACTTTGTACTGACTGCTGGTGCAACTTCTATTAATAAAGATATTAATATGGCCGCTCTTGGTGGTATTATTGCCGGGGTTATTGCTGGTCTACTTTACAACAGATTTAGTGCGATAAAATTACCTGAATGGTTAGGATTCTTTAGTGGACGTCGCTTCGTTCCAATTATTACATCCGCTGTTATGTTAATTTTAGCTGGTTTATTTGGATATATCTGGCCTTCAATTCAAGATGCAATTAACTCAGTTGGTAACTGGATTATCGATCTTGGTGCAATTGGAGCTGCAGTATTTGGTTTCTTAAACCGTATTTTAATTCCATTAGGTTTACATCATGTATTAAATACAATTTTCTGGTTTAACTTAGGTGACTTTACAGATGCAGCTGGTAAGTTAGTGCATGGTGACTTAAACAGATTCTTTGCTGGCGATAAAACTGCAGGTGCATTTATGACTGGTTTCTTCCCAATCATGATGTTTGGTCTACCAGCAGCTGCATTCGCAATGATTGCTGCAGCGAAGCCTGAAAGACGTAAAGCTGTAACTGGTATGTTCTTAGGTCTTGCTTTAACTTCTTTCTTAACAGGTATTACTGAACCAATCGAATTCGCATTTATGTTTATTGCTCCAGTTTTATATGCATTCCATGCAATTCTAACTGGTTTATCAATGGGTATTGTTAATGCATTAGGAATTAAAACTGGATTCACATTCTCAGCAGGTTTCATTGATTATGTTCTAAACTTTAATATTTCTCAAAAACCAATCTTACTAATTTTAGTTGGTTTAGTCTTTGCAGTAATTTACTTCATCGTATTCTACTTTGCAATTATTAAATTTAATATTAAAACACCTGGTCGTGAAGACGAGGAAGTTGAAACTGACGAAGTAACAACTGAAATTGGTGATTCTTTATACCTACAAGGTTTAGGTGGTAAGGAAAATTTAGTAAATATCGATAACTGTACTACTCGTTTACGTTTACAAGTAAAAGACGCTTCAAAAGTTAATGAGTCACTTCTTAAAAAAGCAGGTGCTCGTGGCGTTATTAAATTAGATGATAAAAACGTTCAAGTCGTTGTTGGTACAAATGTAGAGTTTGTCGCAGAAGACTTAAAGAAATCTGTAAAATAATAAGAAGGCTCCTTTCTAGCTTTTTATCATGTCTTAGTTGATTACAACTCCAGGTCGCTCCCTTTCCGTGGGGCGAGAGTTGAGTTGAGCCTCCTCGGCAAGCCTGCGGGGTCTTAACCTTCCCGCTACTCCTACAGGAGTCTCGCACCTTCCGTTGTAATCAACTTCTGTCTTTACAGATATAAGCCCAATAAGAATCATATAGAAAAGAGCCTAAAAAAGAAGCTGATCCTTTTGGATGAGCTTCTTTTTATTGTACCATAGATTATTTCGAAAAAATTTAAAGGAAAATTCTTTTATCATACGAAATACCATTATTGATGATTCCAATTAACTAGGAGGTTTTTATGATCACAAAAAGCTATTTTATTACTGGTTTCCCCGGTTTTATTACGCAAAACTTAGTTCAGAAAATAATTACGTCAGATACTTCGTTTCATAAAATTTACCTTTTAATCCTTCCAAGCATGTTAGACCAATGTCAGAATGCATTAAATGATTTGCATAAGAAACTTCCTTCATTACAGCTCTCAAAAATTGAACTGATCGAAGGTGATATTACTAAGCAACATTTGGGGATTGATTCAACTAAGCTGAATCAATTGTACGAGGAAGTTACGGATTTATTTCATTTAGCTGCTATATATGACTTGGCTGTTCCCAAAAGAATTGCATATGAAGTGAACGTAGAAGGAACAATAAATGTAAATGAATTTGCACTTTTATTAAAAAAACTATGTCGATATACGTATTTTAGTACTAGTTATGTATCGGGTAAACGAGAAGGAAAAATTCTTGAATCAGAATTGAAAATGGGCCAATCTTTTAAAAACTTTTATGAGGAAACAAAATATTATGCAGAAATTGAAGTGGAGAAATTAAAAGGGAAACTACCTATTACGATTATTAGACCTGGAATTGTAGTTGGACATTCCGAAACAGGTGAAACAAGTAAATTTGATGGACCTTATTTTATTTTAAATTTCTTTTCGAAGCTTAGATTCTTACCCTTTATCCCTCAATTAGGTAAAGATAACGCTACAGGTAACTTCATACCGATTAATTACTTAATTGATGCTGTGTACTATTTAAGTCAACAAGAAATCGGTTTAAATAAAACATATCAAATTACTGACCCAACACCATATCCCGTTCAGGACATTTATAAAGAAATGCTCTCTATTTATTTAAATAAGTCCACATTTGGAACGATACCACTCGGAATTGTTAGTCCTATTCTCGCTTTTTCAAAGATCCGAAAAATGCTCAAAGTAGAAAAAGAAGTTCTTTCTTATTTTGATTGCTATTCAGATTACGATTGCACAAATACATTAAACGATTTAAAAGGATCAAATATTTCATGCCCTGACTTTATCAAAATCTTACCTACTCTAACTAAATATTATCAGGAACATGAACATGTAAATGAAAAGCATGTTCTTATTAAATAAGCAATTTTGAATCAAAATGCGGAAAATTGTAGATTCCTTGAGCAATTTGACTAACAAACTCTTTGATATCTGATAGCCTATTTACGTATCACTAGTCCCTCTGTTGAAACATAAATGACTCGCCTTTCCTTCATTTAACATATTGTTATGCATTCATTTAGAATCAAAAGTACCAATCACTAAAATTATTTCTTCTATATAAAAGGACACTTTCGTTTGAATTGCATCTCCAATGTTAGTTGTGTCTAACATTTGGGGTGCAGTTCACGTTAAAGTGTCCTTTCAATAACTAATTCTTGTGATCATAATCTCTTTATTTAATTTTCCTTCGAAAATGGCTTGATTGATTTCTTCTATTATATAACGTACACCGATTAGATCATCGCTATGAATATTGATATGTGAAACATATAATCCTTTTTCAATAAACTCTTTCATAAAATCTAAACCCGACTTTTTTCTAAATCCCAAATTAAAATCAAGCGAAATTTGTTCAAAACGTTGTTGCTCACATAATGAGATTGCTTCATCGGCTGAATTAGCTAGTATAAATCCGTAAGGTACTGGCCTTGTATCATCAACAAACAATTTCAATTGATTCACCCTCAATACATATTTTACAGAATGATTACAATCGTAACTGAACTAAAACAAAATTGGATATCGTTTCCACTATTGTAACGTTGAAATCACGCGTTTTCGCAATTTCTCTTTTTTTTCGTGGAAATATTATGCAGTTTTTTCGATTTACCGAGTTTATGATTCTATTAAGATAGTTATTAAATTAGGCATTAAGCTAAAAAGTCCTCTTTTTCTTCTTTCCAAAAAAATCCTCATTTTGAGCGCACCATTTTTTCCCATAATTATGTCATACGTTTTCATGCTAAAGTATTACTTGTACAGCGAGACAATAACCAAACAAATGGAGGAGAAAGAACATGAAAAAAGTTATTACATTATCAACAGTGGCTGCTACTCTACTAGTGGGTGCTCCTGTAACTGCAGTAAACGCGGATACAATTACAACTAAGGAAACAAAAGCATATACTCAAACGATTGATTTAAATAATGTATTGTTTAGTTACTTTAATCTACCAAGCTTAAATACTACTAATGGTAAAATTGATTTATCAAAATTTGGTATCGATATGGCTAAGTTACAAGAAGCAATTAAGCAACAAGTTGCAGCACAAAAACCAGCTACAGGTTCAAATAACCCAACTACAAAACCTACTGTGCCTTCTACACCGGCTAAACCAGCGACACCACCAGTTGCTGAAAAACCTGCAACACCAGCTGAAAAGCCAGCAACACCGGCTGAAAAACCTGCAGCACCAGCTGAAAAACCAGCGACATCTACAGCTTTAAATGCTTACGAAAATAAAGTATTTGAATTAACAAATGTTGAACGTACTAAAAATGGTTTAAAACCATTTACATTAAATGTTGAATTATCAAAAGTTGCTCGTATTAAGTCACAAGATATGACTGATAAAAACTACTTTGATCACAACAGTCCGACTTACGGTTCACCATTTGATATGATGAAAAAATTCGGAATTTCATATAACTATGCAGCAGAAAACATTGCTAAAGGTCAAAAAACTCCTGAAGAAGTTGTAACTGCTTGGATGAACAGTGCTGGTCACCGTGCAAACATCTTAAATCCTAACTTAACTCAAATTGGTGTTGGTTATGATTCAAGAGCAAACACTTGGACACAACAATTCATCGGTAAATAATATTATAAACATTAATATAAAAAATAGTCCACTTTACTAGTGGACTATTTTTTATTATGTACAGCAAGATTCTAATGATTATGCTTCAATTGTTCAATTAGTTTTTCCATCATGTACGAATCAATTTTTTCAATCGATGATTGATTTTTTCTAACACCAGAACCAAAATGCACTTCGTTTACATTCGTATATTGAATAAACTTAGCTACATTATATATAGATAACCCGCTTCCCGCTAAAATCTTAATATTCGTTTGTTTTGTTACATTATTAATTTGCTTAATCACTTCTTCACCATCAATCGCACTGTTCATACCGCCTGATGTCAGAATATGAGTGATTTCTTGGTATTGTTTCAATATATGTAAAGCTTCGAATATATCATTCGCTTCATCAATTGCCCTATGAAACGTAAAATTCATTCCATTTGTACGTTTACATACTTTCCCTAAAAGATTTTCATCAATTGTTTTTTCTTTTGTTAATGCACCAAATACAATACCACTAGCACCAAGCTCGTTACATAGATCAATATCGCTTAAAATAACTTCTTCATCATATTGATCATAAGTAAATGAGCGACTATGTGGACGAATCATAACATGAACTGGAATAGTAACATGATTTATTACATTCTTAATGGTGCTATAGCTTGGAGTTAATCCCCCTTCAGCAATTCCACTAACTAGTTCAATTCGGTCTGCACCATATTTCTGTGCATCAATAGCATCTTTTACATTAGTTGCAATTACTTCTAAAATCATCTTCACTCATCTCACTTATCATTTAGTATATGTCTTATGTCTTTCGGAAAAGGAATATCAATTGATAGATTTTTGTTTGTAAATGGATGAATTAATTGAACATTACTTGCATGTAACGCTTGACGATGTATCAATTTAGATTTACTACCATACAATGTATCTCCTACAATTGGATGTCCTAAATGACTTAAGTGAACACGGATTTGATGTGTTCTACCAGTATCTAGCTGACACTGTAAAATTGATATATTTTGCTTTGAAAGATAGTTCATTTTCTTAAAATGAGTAATCGCTTTATCACCTTTCAATGAAACCCTTCTCCTTGTTGGGTGATGACGATCTCGACCAATTGGTTCATTAATTGTACCTTCATTTAATTTAACATTTCCACTTACGATTGCAGTATATGTACGTTTTATCTTTCTTTGGCTTAACATCCCATCAAGAACTGCACTACTTAGTGCATGCTTTGCAAAAACGATTCCACCAGTTGTATCTTTATCAAGTCGATGAATATGACGGACCTTTGTTTTCAAACCAATTTGTTCAAAATGGTACGCGACCCCATTTGCCAATGTATGTAATTGTCCAGCATCATTTGGATGTGTATCCACACCATAAGGTTTATTTACAATTAATAAATGGTCATCTTCATAGCAAATTTCTATTGTTTGGTTTTGAGGTATTACCCCATACTCTTCTTCTTTAAAAATATTGATTTCTAAACGATCATTTGTAGTAAGCAAAGTATTCCAAGCTTTCGGTTCACCATTTAGTTTTACGCCTTTTTCCATTCGTAATTCATGTAATAATTTCTTAGGGAAATGCCAGAAGTTCTTTAAATAGTATTCGATTGTTTGATTATCACTTTTTTCGGTAATGATCGTTTCATACCATGAATCATGTTTCTTTCCATTCATTTTTACTCACCATTCTTTCGATAAAGACATTATATCAAATGAACAGTCCACAAAAAAGGAGCCTACACATTTTGTATGCTCCATTTATGCTTTTAGTTGTTACATACCAATAAATGCATTTAAATACACTTCTTCAAGCTCTTTTACTAACGGAAGTTTTGGATTTGCTGTTGTACATTGATCTTCAAAAGCACGGTCTGCTAAGTATGAAAGTTTTTCAGTAAAATCATTTTCGCTCACACCTTGAGCCTGGATACTCATATTAATATGTAAATCTTTTGCTAAATTACAAACAGCTGTAATCAAGCTTTCAACTCCTTCTTCAGTTGTAGAAGCTGGTAAGCCTAATGATCTAGCTATTTCTGCATATCGTTTGTCAGCTACAAAATACTTATATTTTGGAAAAGCTGTAAATTTGGTAGGTTTTTTTGCGTTATATCGAATGACATGTGGCATTAAAATTGCATTTGCTCGACCATGTGGTATATGGAATTCAGCTCCAATTTTATGTGCTAAACTATGATTGATTCCTAAGAACGCATTCGCAAACGCCATTCCCGCGATAGCGGAAGCATTATGCATCTTCTCTCTTGCTTCAACATCTGAACCATCATGGTACGCACGTGGTAAATACTTAAATACTAATCTGATCGCTTGAAGGGCTAAGCCATCTGTATAGTCATTTGCTAAAACACTTACATATGCTTCTATCGCATGTGTTAAAACATCCATCCCTGTATCTGCAGTAATACTTTTTGGAACAGTCGATACAAATTGTGGATCGATAATCGCTACATCAGGTGTTAATTCGTAGTCTGCTAATGGATACTTTATATTTTTTTCTTTATCTGTTATGACAGCAAACGGAGTGACTTCCGAGCCTGTTCCAGAAGTTGTTGGAATTGCAACAAAGCTCGCCTTACGACCTAATTTAGGATATCGATAAGAACGTTTACGTATATCTAAGAATTTTTGTTTTGGTCCATCTAATGAAGTTTTTGGATATTCATAAAACATCCACATACCTTTTGCAGCATCCATTGCAGAACCACCACCGAATGCTATGATTGTATCTGGCTGAAATAATTGCATTCTCTCTGCACCTTTTAAAACAGTATGATCTGAAGGGTCAGGCTCGACATCAGAAAATATTTCAATTTGAACATTATTTTCTCGTTTTTCTAAATAATATTTTATAATGTCAACATATCCTAATTTGACCATCGCTTCATCTGTCACAATAAAGGCTTTCGTGATATTTGGCATTTTTTCTAAATACCCTGTTGAATATTTTTCAAAGTAAATTTTAGGGGGCAGTTTAAACCATTGCATATTTGTATTTCGTCTTCCTAATTTTTTAATGTTTAATAAATGTATTGTTGAGACATTTGATGAAACTGAGTTCTTACCGTGAGAACCACAACCTAGCGTAAGTGAAGGAATAAAAGCATTATACAAATCTCCAATCCCCCCATGTGAAGATGGTGAATTAATAATAATTCTGCAAGCTTTCATTTTTAATCCAAAGTTCCTTTGAATTTCTTCATTTTCGCTATGTATGACAGCAGAATGTCCTAATCCACCAAACGCTAACATTTCTTCACAACGTTTAAATCCTTCTTCAAATCCTTTAACTTTAATAGCTGCTAACACCGGACTTAACTTTTCTCTAGTTAGCGGTTCATTTTCACCAACTGAAAAACATTCAGCAACCAGAATTTTTGTATCTACTGAAACATCTATTCCTGCTAGTTTTGCAATTTCAAAAGCGGATTTCCCTACAATATCACTATTAACAGCGCATGTATTTTCATTTATTACAAGGCTTTCTAATTTTTTCTTCTCTTCTTTTGATACAAAATAACAATTGTGATCTTTCAGATCATTTTCTACTTCATCATAAATATTCTCGTCAATGATGACTGCCTGCTCTGACGCACAAATCATTCCATTATCAAATGTTTTTGAAAGGATTAGATCATTTACTGCACATTTAATAATTGCTGATTTTTCAATATAACAAGGTACGTTCCCTGGACCAACTCCTAAAGCTGGTTTACCAGTACTGTAAGCTGACTTTACCATTCCTGCTCCACCAGTGGCTAACACAAGTGCAACCCCATCATGATTCATCAAGCTTTTAGTAGCTTCAATCGATGGCTCTTCAATCCATTGAATACAACTTTTAGGAGCACCGGCTTTAACTGCTGCTTCAAGAACAATTCTAGCTGCTTCACGACTACATTTTTGAGCAGAAGGATGAAAAGCAAATATGATTGGATTCCTAGTTTTAATTGCAATAATGGCTTTAAATAGAGTTGTAGATGTTGGATTCGTGGTAGGAGTGACACCAGCAATTACCCCTACAGGTTCAGCTATTTCTAATATCCCAGTTTGTTTATCTTCCTTAATAATGCCCACTGTTTTATTATGTTTGATTGAATTCCAAATATATTCCGTTGCAAACAAGTTCTTAATAATTTTATCTTCATATACTCCTCTCCCAGTTTCCTCTAGCGCCATTTTAGCTAAAGTCATGTGGTGCTCTAAACCTGCGAGTACCATGGAATGAACAATTTTATTAATTTCATCTTGATTATACTGTTCAAATTCATTTAATGCTGTTTGTCCTTTTATGACTAAATCATTTACAATAGATGAAGCATTAACCATTTCTTTTATTTCTTTCTCTTGAACGGCCATTAGTAGTCCTCCTTCATTTGTGGTCAGTTTCAGTCCATATAGAACGGATTACGTCCCACTATCAAACAAAAATTTGTGAATAGTTTCACATAAATAAAGTTGTTCAACCTTCACACTTACAATATAACGCTCTTCTTTTTAAAATGCTATGTATAATTTGTGAAATATTTCACATTATGTTTTTTTAAAGTTTATTTTACATTTATTTTATCTTTTTAAGTTTTTATTAAATCTTTTCTTTTTTCAATATTTTCAACATATGATAAGATTAAGAATAAGTTCAAGTGAACTTGTTTGTATCTGTTAGATTAAATCTAACAAAACTGGTAAAAAGGACGTGTAACCATGATTGCTCGAAGGAGCATTTGGCAACGTAAAGATCTATCCTATACTTAGCAGTTTTTACTTAGAGAACGAATAGAACTCTAAAATAAAACTGAAGGTAGGCGAAACTATGGTTGACAGGCGATTATGTTATTTCTTCAATGACATATAGCGAAGTAGTTAGGAAGTTTTTTAAACTAACTACGAGAAGCTGTATGTACGTAGTTAGTTTAAGTATTGAACTTTTAAACTACTAACTACGAAAAGAGGAAATAACAATGTTAAACAATCGTTTGGGTGAGACCTTAATGATTTTGATTGGTTCATTTATTTTAGCAACTTCTTTATATCATTTTCATTTTCAAAATAATTTATCTGAAGGTGGTTTTTTAGGAATTGCGCTATTAGTTAAAAATTCTTTCAATATTTCACCATCAATAACAACTTTAATTTTAGATATTCCAATTATATTACTTGCTGGTTTTTTTCTCGGTAAAAGATTATTGATTAATACCTTTATTGGTGCAGTTTCTTTTTCAATTTTCTATTCAATCATCGAAAAAACATCTACAATCACTCTACAATTTGAAAATCATCTTTTTATTCCCGCTATTTTAGGGGGAATATTTGCTGGTTTTGGTCTGGGTCTAATCCTTAAGTTCGGTGGAGCAACTGGTGGAGATGATTTATTAACAATTTTAATGAGTAAGAAATCAAATATTTCTATTGGAAAAGTATACTTTATCTTTGATGCTTGTATTCTTCTTTTTTCATTAAGTTACCTATCTTGGAATGAAGTAGGATATACAATATTATCGGTAGGAATTTGTGCAAAAGTAACAGAAATTGTTTATGAAAGTAAATATTTTACAAAGTCCGTATCGATTAAAACCTCAAGTAGAAAAAGATTACATGCTTAATGCATGTAATCTTTTTTTGTTTCAGATTCAGCATACTCAGCTAGTTCATTTAGTACATTTTCAGCAGCTAAATCGTATAAACAATCCTTAAAAAGCATCGCAAGTCTTCGATAATCATTATACTTGTCCAATAGCTCATCAACCGAATTTGCCGATACTTCATTTACTTTAGTAATCTCCTCATGCTTCTTCGCAAACTTAATTGTAAAAGTTCCTAATTTCTCAAACATTGATCCATAAAATTCATCAAAATTTGAAACGCTTATTAATTCATCTTCTTCAGCATCAACCTGCAGCCCGTCAAACTCACGTAAAAGTTCGTATATAATGCTATTGTATTCGTCATTTAAATAAATACTTTTTTCTATTCGATATCCGATTACTCGGTAGAAATGACCATCGTTCTTCGCAAATTGAACAGTATCATTTATTTTAAACTTAAAATACTTAAACACTGTACTTCACCCCTACCAATGTCTTTTATCATACTATTTACAAATTACTATAGTTAATATACAACCAATACTTGACAAATTTTAAAAAATCATTTTTATCGTGCTTGTTCCTTGCAAATTCACTTAGATATTGGTAACCTATTCGTACAACTTTATGACAAAATTTTTTATTCGTAATAGAAAAGATAAAGGAATTGGAGCGCAATATGTTAAATGAACATGACAAGCTTTTAGTTGATGACCTAACGAAGCTTTTAATACGAGTTCGAAAAAATTGGCAAAAAGCCGGTGAAGAATCTACCAATTCATTAACTCCACCAAAATATTTATTGTTACATCTTTTAAATAAAAATAAACAAATGACAGCATCAGAACTTGGCAAGCAAATTGGCTTATCATCTGGGGCAATTACAACAGCAATAAATAAAATGGTCAGCAATGAGTTAGTTAAAAGAAAGCGAGATATTCGGGATCGTAGGGTAACTTGGCTAGAATTAACAGAAAAAGGAAACCAAATGGTTGAAGAAATCTCTGCAACACGACAAGTTTTATGGGTTTCACTCTTTGAAAAACTTACTATAACTGAAAGAGAACAATTTCGCTTTTTATTGAACAAAATTTTTTCTGAATAAAAGAAGGCTATCTCAAATAATGAGATAGCCTTCTTTTTAGTTTTGACCAGTTTTTAGTTCCGTCCAATATTTATCGTAGAGTTCAGTTTGATCTCCTACATCTTTAATCCAATTTGTACGATTCGTTTCTTCTGCAGTTACATTAATGAAAGGATTCTTTTTGTATTCTTCAGAGTGATATTTTTCAGCCTTCATATTTGGATCAGAGTATCCAATTGACTCATAATTTTTCGCACTAACTTTAGGATCATACATATAATTAATAAATTTCTCTGCTAATTCCTTTTGCTTAGCACCTTTTGGAATCGCAAACGTATCAGCCCATCTAGATGATCCTTCTTTTGGTACTACCCATTTAATGTTTGGAAGCTCTTTTTGAATATACGCTGCATCCCCAGACCACACATGACCAATCCAAGCATCTTCCGTTATAAACTTTTGTTTAACTGTATCTGTATCAAATGCTAAAAGATTTGGTGTTATTGTTTTTAAATCATTAAACGCTGTTAATAATTCATCTTCATTTAATGAACTATTTGAATATCCATTTTTTATTAAACCCATTCCAAATACTTCGCGGTTATCATTTAATAAAGTGACATGACCCTTATACTTTGGATTCCACAAATCTTCCCAGCTATCAATTTCCTCTTTTACATATTTAGGATTATACGCAATGCCTGTCAAACCACCAGTATAAACAACTGAATAATCACCTTTAGGATCAAATTCTTGGTTCGTAAACTCTGGAGCGATATTACTTAAATTTGGCATTTTATCCTTATCTAATTTTTCCAACATATCTTGCTGAATCATTAGTTTTACCATATAATCTGAAGGCTGAATCACATCATAATTAGATCCTCCCGCCTTCAATTTTGCATACAATTCTTCATTACTCGCAAATTGTTGATAATTAATTTTGACATCATATTTTTTTTCAAATGACTCTAATACTTCTTGATCAAAGTTATCTGCCCAACTATAAATATTCAGTTCTTCTTTCCCAACTGAACAAGCTGACAATAATAAACCTGTTAATCCAAACGAAAAAAGTAATTTAGCCGCTTTTTTAAATTTATTCACTTAGATAATCTCCTTATCCATATATTAAACTATATAAGACTTTTTCTTTGTTTTCTCTGTGTTTATGCCTTTTGTACGATACACCTCAGACAGAACCATTAATCCAATAATTGTAACGATTAGTATGGTAGAAATCGCATTAATTTCAGGTGTGACGCCTTTTTTAACCATTCCATAAATATAAATCGGTAATGTAGTAGAACTTGGCCCAGACACAAAAAAGCTTATGACAAAATCATCAATACTTAATGTGAAACAAAGAAGTGCTGAGGCAATAATACCCGGCATTATGGCAGGCAAAGTAATATATCTAAATGTTTGCCATGGAGTCGCACCTAAATCACTAGCGGCATCTTCTAAATCCTTTGACATACCTGATAATCTAGCTGTTAGCATGATCACAACATAAGATATACAAAACGTTACATGAGCAATAATAATTGTCATACTTCCTAATTCAAAATGTAAATTAGTAAACAAAATTAATAATGCAATTCCCATTAAAATATCAGGTACAACAATTGGTAAATAAATTAAACCACTTATTAATTTAGAAAATTTGTACTTGAATCTATGTAATGCTAACGCACAGATCGTACCTAGTATCGTAGATAAAACCGTTGTAATAACTGCAATTAACAAACTATTGATAAATGCATCAACAATTTGTGGGTTTTCAAATAGATGAATATACCAATCAAAAGTAAATCCAGACCACTCGGCATTTATTCTTGATTTGTTAAATGAAAAAAGAATTAAGACCAAAATAGGTAAATATAAGCAAGCTAATACTATTGTAGAAAATGCTATCAGTAATTTTTTTTTCACTTATTTCTCACCTCCACTTTTTTCAGCACCAATATTTTTAGTTGCTAAATAGTAAAGGCCAATTAATCCGATTGAAGATAACACTAAGAAAATTGAAAGTGCCGATCCAAATGGCCAGTTTCTTGCACCTAAGAACTGATTCTGGATGACATTACCTATTAAAGCAACCTTTGATCCACCCATTACATCGGAAACGACAAACATTCCAAATGAAGCGACAAATACTAATATACTTCCAGCAAAAATACCTTTCATTGTTAAAGGCAATGTTACATGGAAAAATGTTTGAAATGGTGTTGCACCTAGATCATTTGCTGCATCTAACTTCCGATGGTCTAACTGTTCGATTGCTACAAATATGGGTAAAACCATAAATGGTAATAATGTATAGACCATTCCCATTATGACCGATGGCGTATTGTAAAGTAATTGTAAGGGTTCATTAATGATCCCTAGTTTTAATAGTAGTGTATTAATAATTCCTTTAGAACGAAAAATCACGATCAGTGCATAAGATCGTACTAAAAAATTAATCCAGAATGGAATTGTAATTAATAGTAATAACATTCTCTGCCATTTTTCACTTACTACAGTGGCAGTATAGGCATACGGGTACGCTATTAATAAAGTGATGATTGTAGTAACTACTGCAATCCAAAAAGTTGTCCATAATACTTTTAAATATAATGGATCAAAAACTTTTATAATATTTTCAAATGTAATGACGTTTTCAATTTGTCCATACATTCCGTTTTTCATAAATGCAAATTTAAAAATGAACAATAACGGAATTAGAAAGAAGACGACAAGCCAAATAATTGGTGGTGTAATGATGTATTTTCCAAACTTCAATACATAATCACCTCATCTTCCAATTTCCAATGAATGTAAACTTCTTCATTTCGAGATAGATTTGTCTGATCTGGCATTTGATAAACGATTACCGTTTTCTCTTCATCTTTTAATTCAACGTAAATTTTATTAAGTGTACCAACAAACTCAACATCTTTAATGATCCCTTTATATTTTCCTACAGGTGACAGTGTGATTTTAATATTTTCAGGTCTGACAGCTATAAACTGAGCATCCTTTTGGAAGTAGTTATTTTCACCAATAAAAGATGCTACAAATTTACTTGCAGGATTTTGATAAATTTCTTTTGGCGTTCCAATTTGCTCAATTTCACCATTGTTCATCACAACAATTCGATCACTCATACTCATTGCTTCTTCTTGATCATGTGTTACATAAATAAAAGTTATCCCTAATTCTCTTTGAAGATTTTTAAGCTCTCTTTGTAAGTCTTTTCTTAATTTAAAATCCAAAGCTCCTAGTGGCTCATCAAGTAACAACACTTTTGGATTGTTTACAATCGCACGGGCAATTGCAACCCTTTGCTGCTGGCCTCCTGAAAGCTGATGTGGTTTACGACTTCTAAACTCTGTCAACTGAGTTAATTTCATCGCTTCTTCAGCTCGAGCTTTTTGTTCTGCTATTGAAATTCCTTTCATTTTCAAACCAAATTGAATATTTTTTTCAACATTCATGTGTGGAAAAAGAGCATAGTGCTGAAATACTAAATTCATGTCTCTTTTATATGGAGGTAAATTATTTACTACTCCCCCATTTAGCTTAATCACACCAGCTGTAGGTTCTTCAAAACCAGCAATCATACGTAGCAGAGTTGTTTTTCCGCAGCCACTCGGTCCTAGTATCGTCAAAAATTCACCCGAATAAATCGTTAACGATAGAGGTGATATAACTTTATTATCATTAAATTCTTTTACTACTTGATCAATTTCGATTATATTATTCATTTTCCCGTCCAATCTAACAAGTCGTTTTAGTAAGTAAATTTTTTGACACAAATAAAAAGCCCCTTATTTCAAGGAGCTAAAAACGAAGTGTAATTAGTTATTATTTTAACAATTTACGAATAAACCGTAAAGCGTTTTTTGTAGTATGATATCGAATCTTTAGGTCTATTTTCGTGGTTTGTAAAAGTACACTTTTATCATGAGTAAAAGCTTTAAAGCTATATTCACCGTGATAGCTACCACTACCGCTTTCTCCAACACCACCAAAAGGTAAATACGGAGTAGCCATATGATATAAAGTATCGTTGACACATCCACCGCCAAATGGAACACGTTCGATAATTTGATTTGATATTGATCTATTCTCAGTAAATACATAAAGTGCCAAAGGCTTAGGATGATTATTAATTTCTGTTATTACATCATCTAGGTTTTGATACGTTAATATAGGTAAGATTGGTCCAAAAATTTCTTCATCCATTATAGACGAATCCCAAGAAACATCAGAAAGTATCGTCGGTTCAATTTTATGTGAATCCAGATCAAATTGACCACCGTGCTCTACTTTTCCATCTTTTAAAAAGTTTACTAAACGATTAAAATGTCTTTCGCTAACAATTTTAGTATATTCTTTATTTTCAAGAGGTTGATTTCCATAAAATTGAACAATTTCTTGTTTCATCGCTTGTATTAGTTCGTTCTTTACATTTTCATGAACATATATATAATCGGGCGCAATACATGTCTGACCTGCGTTTGTAAATTTCCCCCAAATTATCCTTTTAGCTGACACGCTTATATTTGCATCATGGTGAACGATTGTCGGACTTTTCCCACCCAATTCAAGGATTAATGGAGTTAAGTGCTTGGAAGCTGCCTCCATTACAATTTTCCCAACCTGTACACTTCCTGTAAAGAAGATGAAATCGAAATTTTGTTTCAGTAATTCTGTACTAGCTTCAACCCCACCTTGAACAACGGCGATATATTCTTCATTAAATAGTTCACTAATCATTTGATCTATAAGGTTTGATGTGTTGGGTGTTAGTTCTGAAGGTTTTATGATTGCTGTATTTCCACCAATAATCGCACCTACTAACGGCGTCATTGTTAACTGAAAAGGATAGTTCCAAGGTGAAATAATTAAAGTAACTCCATAAGGTTCTCGATAAATTCTACCTTTTGTGCCGATATGAGTAATCGGTGTTTTAACGCTAATCGGTTTCATCCATTTTTCAAGATTTTTAATCGCTTCTGATATTTCTTTCAATGTAAAACCAATTTCAGTAGAATAAGCTTCAAATTCAGATTTGTTTAAATCTAACTGTAGAGCATTTTTTATTTTTTCTTCATTTTTTACAATTGAATTGTAAAGTTTCTTTAGCTGCGAAATTCGAAATTCCTTACTTTTTGTTGAACCTGACTGAAAGTAATTTCTTTGCTTCTTTACTAATTGTTTAACTTTCCCCTCTACATCCACTACCGATTGAACCAACTCAACTCACCCCTGTTCTGAACGTACATTATTCATTTATTTTATGCTAATGAATACTACTAATAAAGTCAATAATAGTGTAGATACTAATTATTAAGTATGTTAAGGAATTGTAAAGATATTGTAAATTTGTAAATATAATATATCTTTTTAATTGATTAATTTTTAAAACCAATTATTATTATTAACGTACCCTTTACTTTATTCGACATTTTTCATTGCTAAATTAGTCATACTATTAACGAGTAATGTGAAGGTAATTAATAAACTATATGTTTTATTTGGAGGAATCATAATGTTTTTTGGACAAAAAAAGGATGTATTCTTTGAGAAGCTTTTAGGTATTGCGGATAACTTGCACATATCTTCAAAATATTACGTTGACTTTAAAATCAAGAATGCAAGCGACTTAAAGAAATTTTCACAAGAAATGAAAGAATATGAAACAAAAGGTGATAAATTTATTCATTCACTAATTGTTGAATTAAACAAGACTTTCATTACTCCAATTGAGCGTGAAGATATTCTTCAATTAGCAATGATGATGGATGATGTTTTAGATGGTTTTGAACATTGTTCTGCGCGCTTTGAAATGTATTCAATTACAGGAGCAGACGAGTACATGGTAAAATTCGTTAACATCTTACATAAAGCTGTTGAGGAAATTTTAGAATCTGTAAAATTACTTTCTAATAAAAAACTATTAGAAATCCGAGTACACGCGATTAAAATTAAAG